>OHSO01000732.1_pt1 | contig 17134 bp, 20 predicted proteins | sample 1578651 | NCBI WGS metagenome assembly OHSO01 (sample SAMEA3879524, study PRJEB24766) | human gut metagenome | biome: human-associated habitat; feature: feces | place: USA | collected 1985/1987 | reverse complement strand
GGAGATGCAAATAAATTACAAAAAATAGCAGAGGATAATGACAAGGATCGGGCAATACGCTTAGAAGGTCATGCCAAAAATCTTGGTTGTACTGTCAACCGGTGCTTTATAAATGGGAATATGTCACTGTGGCTAAGAATAGCTCTTTTTATAAATGGACTTTTAGTTAAACCATTTATAAAAACAGAAGAAGCTCAGCGTAATCAAAGAAGAAATTTAATATGTTTACTTACTGGTTATAGAGCAATTGCACCATATGTCAGTTCAAAAAACCCGATAATATTCAGTTGGCTTGACGATAGAGCCGATACTGTTTTTCCATTGTACTTGGAATTTATGAAGAAAGTTTACAAAACGGATAAAATAGAAATAGAAATTATAAGATAATGGCAAAAATAAATCTTCTTACCATACATTATGGTAAGTGTTATGGTGCTGTAATGCAAACATTTGCCACTTGCAAAATGCTAGAGAACGAAGGTCATAGCGTTTGTGTTATAAATTTAATAAATCCAGCACAGAAAGGAAATTGGAAGACATTTCAATTTTGGAAAGATAGTGTTAGAGAATTTCAATTTTGGCTTTTCAAGAAAAAGTATTTTTCTAAACTCACCAATAAGGCTTACTCTATTCAAGATATTTCACTTCCAAACGCTGATGTAACAATAGTGGGAAGTGACCAGGTATGGAATCGTGACATAACTGGGTGCTTTGGTAATACTTTTTATCTTGATTTTATCAGCGGAACTAGAAAAATTGCTTTGTCTTCAAGTTTTGGTAAAGAAAAATGGGAAGAAAGTGATGAATATACAGAGGTTGTTAAGAATCTTCTGTCGCAATTCAGTGCCATATCAGTTCGTGAGTCAACAGGCGTTACTATATTAAACAGTGTATTTGGTCTCAAAGCGATAAATCTTCCGGATCCTACACTTGGATATGGAAAATTTGATAATTTGGTTCTTAACCATAAGCCACTACACCAAGTGTTTTCTTTCCTTCTTTTAGAAGATTCAAGTGCTAAACAAAAAGCGAACCATATCGCCGATATATTAGGTTTACCGCTGTTCCAGCATACTACTATAACCTGTAGATTGCAGAATGGTCCGAAACATTGGCTGACTCGTATTAAAAATTCAGAGTTTATCATAACTGATTCTTTTCATGGATTAGCTCTCAGTCTTATATTCAACAAACAATTTTTTGTATTTTGTGCGTCTGAAAAAAAATTCACAAGACTTCATTCTCTACTAAAGTTGCTGTCTCTTGAAGATAGATATATTAAAAGTATTGAAGACTTTGACAGAAGAAAGAGTATGCTTCTTAAGCCAATAGACTATACCCATGTAAACGCAGTTTTGAAGGGCGAACAGGAAAAATATCATATGTTTATCCGTAATTCTATATGAAAAAAGTATTAATAGTTGTTCCTGGTTGTGGAACTGGAGGAATATTAACTTCCTTGATTGCACTTCTAAACTCAACATTCGTAGACCGCTATAGAGTGAACATCTTCATTATGAATGGTTATGGCAAAAGTTTAGATTCTACTATAGCAAAATATGATATAGGTTGTAATTATTGGATATCGAAAGTTCACTCTTACTTGTTTAAAACAAGAGGTTTGGAGAAGTTCGTCTTATTATTCTATAAAATTCTGTTTAGAATACCTAAATTAGGAAAGAATATCGTTGAAAATATAGAATCTGTAACGATACGCAAGATAGAAAAATTAGATTATGACTGTATCATTTCATTCCAAGAAAGTATCTCTTTACAGTTTGTTTCAAAGTTTAGCAATCCTAATAAAGTAGCGTGGATTCATTGTGACTACTCACGTATTTTTACCAATGAGTCTGATGAAATGGCTGTTTTTTCGAAGTATTCAAAGATTGTGACCGTTTCTAATTATACCCGAAAAACTTTGTGCCAATTATTGCCACAATTAACAGGACGGGTGTTCACCATATATAATATCATGGATCGGGATGCCGTTCTAACGAAAGCTGAAAAAGAGATTGATGATAATAGGTTTTCAACGGATAATTTTACAATAATCTCAGTAGGCAGAATTTCAGAGGTTAAGCAGTTTCATTTAATTCCAAAGATAGCATCTAAACTTAAATCTGATGGATATACGTTTAGATGGTACATTATCGGAGGAGGAAATGAGCCAGGTGCTGCATATAAATTGCACCAAGCCATTTTGGATTTTAAACTTGATGAATATGTGATTTGCTTAGGCAATAAAGTCAATCCATACCCATATTTTAGGATAGCAAATCTCTTGGTCTCAACATCGTATTCTGAGGCTTGTCCTATGATTTTTAACGAGGCCAAAATATTAGATCTACCTGTTGTGTCAAATAATTTTGGATCCGCATACGAGTTTATTAAAGACGGAAAAGATGGAATTATTTGCTCAATTGATCAGATGGCAGAGGTGATTGAGAATGTTTATAATAATAATTATTCTTTCGAACCAACTATCGCGGAATCATTTAATAATGATATAATACAGAATCAAATAGATAACGTTATAAACAATTATATATATGTCTGAAAGGAGATTGTATATATATTATTTTCTCTTACTAATCGTATTGTGTTCATGGGTTAGTCATACATCGGCTCCACCAATGCCTTTACGATTGGGCTACCTGCTAGCTCTTGTACTTCCTGCCGTAATCAAGGCTCCCAATATGCTGGTTCCTGTTCTTGTATGTTTCACAGCCTTGGGTACTTATGGTATTTCCTGTTCGTATATGCCCACAGAAAAATGGATATACCTTTTGATAGTTGCAGTGAGTCTATTTTTTGTGTCTTCAAAATTGAAATTGTGTCAAAAGCCACCTACAATATTGGTCGTCTTTTGTGCATACGTATGTATAATTGATTTTATTCATGGTGAAGAACTTGTAAATATAGACTATAGCCTTCTGATTGTATTGTTGTCTTTCTTTTTTGTGAGTAAGAGTGGCTATGAAAGGAATAGTTATATGCTTGGATTTATGATTATAACTATTATACTTAGTTTATTCTTTTTTACATATGGACAGAGTGCGGCTGTAGAAGTCTCAGAGACAGGAAGACGCTCATGGGTTGATCCTAATTATTTTGGAAATGTCTGTGGTATGGGGGTGGTTTTGGCCTATAATATAATTGTGAATAAACTTGCGCCCGGCAAATTCCTCAATAAAATAGCAATGCTTGCCGTTCCATTGGGTATGCTATTATTAGTTATGAATGCTTCCCGTGGTGCATTCCTTTCCATGGGTGTAGCTATTGTATTAATAACTATGTTTTCGAAAGTAGACCTCAAAAAGAAAATCGGCGTAGCGGCACTTATCGCTATAGGAATGGTTGTCATGTATTATCTTGGCGCTTTTGATGTATTGTCAGGGCGCTTAATGGAAGAAGACGATACAGGAAATGGTCGAACTGTAATTTGGGAAGCTAAGATGCTAGGATATATGAGTGGAGATGCTTATGAAAAAATTTTTGGTATAGGTTATCAAAATGGTTTCTTTTTGGCTATTCCTGGAGGTTTTGGTTTTCATAATGATTACTTGGCTTTCCTTGTAGATTACGGGGTCGTAGGTTTAATTCTCTTTTTTTGTATAATAGTATATCCATTAAAATTAGTCGCAAATGTCCCGTCTAAGCGACCAATTGTAAGTTCGCTATTAGCGTTTATACTTATATGTTCAATGACTTTGGAACCATTTACATTGGGCAATCTTACTTATTGGTATTTTTACATGCTTATTGTTCTATTTGCTAGATGGAATCATCCGGTAGCTACTGCACGGAGAACGTAACACAGAAAGAATACACTGCAATATCAGTCGTTTCTAGTGCAGGATAAAACAGAAAGAAATTTTGTGTGTCTTATTTGTCATTTACATGATAAATATGGGACTGCTTTTGAAATGGTAGAACTAAAGTGACGGCCTAATCCTGAATCGGACATGTGAAATGTAATTCTGGGGTGAAAACTAAATCCCTGTCTCGGGAAACTGAAAAGATTAAAGAGTGCGGTATTGAAAGTGCAGACTCGGGAATTGGATGGCATTTTTACTGTTTCGCTTAAATTTAAAGCAATAATATCAATAAGAAGCAGAATATAATGTATTAGATTGTTATAACTTCACGTAAGCAACTTAAGTTCTATCTACAAGCAGATATGATGATGAATAGAGGGTATTTTAAGGTGCCTCTTAAGAAGCGATTTATACAGCTGTTCTTACCAGATTATATTATGGAGTTTTTAAAATCTATGAGGAAAATTCAGTATTATACGTATAATGGGGGGGGATACCTCTTATTATCAATAAATTAAAATATTTTAGACTATCTCGCAAACTTGGATTTAGTATTGGCTATAATTCATGTGACTATGGTTTGGTTATACCGCATCACGGGACGATAGTTGTCGGAAATACTAATAGAATAGGTCCATATGCCGTTTTGCATACTTCTACTTGTATTACAGATACTGGGAGAAGTATAGGTATGGGGCTAAGTCTTTCAACAGGTGCAAAAATAACGGGTGGTGAGTTCTTAGGCAATCATGTAGTTGTAGCAGCCAATTCCGTAGTCACCAAGTCTTGTCCAGATGATAATGTCCTTTTAGTAGGAATGCCCGCAGTTCAGAAAAAAAATCTGCCAGATTTATATGCTTCTTTATCTGAAGAAATGAAAAGAAGAGTTAAAGGAATTGAATTGTTGAAAATTAAGTTATAGACATACAATGATTAGTAAAACATATATCGTAGTTAATTCATATCAACCGAATACGGCTCCTACGAATCGAATATTGAGTTTTGTGAGAGGCTTTTCGGAACTTGGTGTTGAAGCAGAAGTTGTTTTCCTTACTCCTGACTCAAAAAGGAATAGGGTAAATAAGCAATATCCTCATATCACGTTTAAGTATATGTGGGAAAATTTGCCTTTTTCAAATCGCTTTATCAACAAACTTGCAGAAGAATACTATGGATGGAAATTTGCTAGAAGTCTGAAATCTGGGGATGTCGTTTTTCTTACTAATTTTGGTAGTATATTCTTTAAAGTTATAAATAAAAAGGGGGTGAAAGTTGTCCATGAAAAAACTGAACATCCTGATGTTTATAGTTTTAAGGGTTTTAATATCAAGCGTTACAAGCGTGAGGTAAAGAAGGTAGATGGAATGTTTGTTATTTCGACTGCCCTTAGAGATTATTTTGCATCTATAGGCTTATCGAAAGATAAGATAGCGATAGTAAACATGACGGTGGACAGTAATCGTTTCATCGGTCTGAAAAAGCATCCATCTGAGAGGTATATTGCTTATTGTGGTACAGTTTCTAATAACAAAGATGGTGTTGATGAACTCATAAAGTCTTTTGCGATTGTACATAAAGTTCTACCAGATGTGAAACTTTATATTATCGGTAAGACACCTGACAAAGCAGATGCTTCTGGTAACATGAATTTAATAGATTATCTTGGGATAAAACAATCAGTTGTTTTTACAGGTATTGTATCATCTGCGGAAATGCCGCAAATGCTAAAGAATGCGACAGTCCTTGCTCTAGATCGTCCTGATTCTTTGCAAGCTAGATGCGGATTCCCTACAAAACTCGGAGAATATCTTCTGACAGAAAATCCAGTAGTCGTTACAAATGTGGGAGATATTCCGCTATTTTTGAAAGATGGTGAAACAGCTCTTATTGCTGAAGAACGCAATCCTCAGGATTTTTCGTCTAAACTTATTTGGGCGCTTCAAAATCCAGAAGAATCGTCTAAAATAGGCAAGGCCGGAGCAATTGTGGCTATGAGAGAATTCAACTATCTTAAAGAAACAAAAAAAATTTTGGATGTAATAAACAAATTGTCATGAATGTAATAAAAACTTTATACTTGGAGTTGATGAAGATTATTTCTCCTGTTAAACATGCACGCTTAATTGGAGTGAACCTCGGAAGCAACTGTTTGATATATCGTAGTATGGAATGGCCTTCCGAACCTTATCTTGTAACAATCGGGAATAATGTACAACTCACCAGAGGAGTTGCGATACATACTCATGGGGGGGGGGAATGTTATAAGGCGTAAATTGCCTGATTATGACGTGTTTGGAAAAGTTGTAATTAAGGATTGGGCTTACATCGGAGCTCATGCTCAAATAATGCCAGGAGTGACTGTTGGCGAAGGCGCAATGGTTGCTGCTGGTTCTATTGTTACTAAATCTGTTCCTGATGGTATGGTGGTGGGCGGAAATCCTGCTAGAATATTATGTTCTGTTGATGAATATCTTGCTCGAAATATTCCATTCAACACACATTTGAAAGGGGTAGGCGAGAAGGAGAAAAAGCAACGTTTGCTCACCATTGATGATAATTTGTTTTTAAAAAAGTAATAGTATAAACAATACATAATTATCGTTAAATAATGTATGGGAGAGGTGTTTGATGATGTTTAAATATAGTGTTAACCAAATAAGTAAGTTTCGTCCTGCGTTGATGGGAATCGCAACAATTCTCATTTTTATAGTCCATGCTCCAGACAATGGAGTGATGATGCCAAATACATTAAAGACGATATGCGCATTAGGGTCACTAGGAGTAGATTTATTTCTTCTTTTATCTGGATTTGGACTTTGGTATTCACTTAATCGGCTGTTCTCGGATAAACTATTAATGACGTGGGGGGGTAAAATATTGGTATTCTGTAAGATATAAAAGAATATTAATCCCTTATGCGCTTATTTTTGGTCCGATTTCGGTTTTAGAAGTATTACGAGGTGAATCAGTATGGACATCTATACTTAACTTTTCAACAATCAACTATTGGTTGAATCATCGGGGAGCATGGTTTATTGCGATGCTGATACCTCTATATGCTATTACCCCAGTTCATTATATGGCGTGTAATAGAACGAAGTCTCCAACACTCTATAACATGGCTATTATACTTTTCCTTGTTGTGGCGGCTTCCATTAAAGTAGATTTCAGTTCGGCAGTGTTGTCAAAACTTTTTGGCAATATGCAGTTTGTTGCCTTCAGACTTCCTTCTTTCTTTATAGGTTATATGTTGGCGCCTTTCGCAAAGGAAGGCAAGAGTGTTTCTTTGATATGGATGGTGATTATACCATTGATAATAGTTGCAACTATGCGATTCTTACATTTCGGTTATTGGCCAGGATTTTTGGTTCTGCCTTTAGTGGTTTTTTCTAGCTATATTCTCAAGCACGCAGGGTGTTTAGGTTATGAGATTTTATCATTCTTTGGTCAAATCTCGCTTGAATCTTATCTCTTCAATACAACTATTGGTTCAGTTTTAATATTTTTATTCCCAAGGATACATGAATCTTGTCTGAACAATAATGGGTACTTACATTATGTCGCCATTTTGATAATAGGTACATTATTGGCTTTTTCTGTCAGAAAATTCTGTGAAAGGGTTATCTTCAAAAAATAAAGTAATTATGACAATAAAACATTTCTTTGAAGTATATCCTCCCAAACGGATGTGGAGGAAACTATGGATTGGACTGTCAAGTTTGCCCATGTTGCCTCAGCATAGATCTATATTGTTAAAATGGGGGGGGGTAAATATTAAAGGACGTGCCATGATCTATAATGGAGTTGGTGTTGACTCTGTAGCTCCAGATAAAATATATATAGGTAATCATGTGGCTATAACAGCAGGAGTAAAAATATTGACTCATTACCTTGATCCTAAAGAAAAGGGAAATAAATTTCGCTTTGGAGAGGTGCACATTGAGGATGATGTGTTCATTGGCGTTAATGTTATTATCTGTAATGCTGTAACAATAGGGAAAGGAGCCATTGTTGGGGCTGGATCTGTTGTGACAAAAGATATTCCTCCTTACCAAGTTTGGGCTGGAAATCCTGCACGGTTTATTAAGGAGCGTGCTCATTAAATAACTAAACAAAATGAAGAATGTTTCAATTCTTGTATCAACTATTGATTCAGGTGGAGCAGAGAAACAAGCTGTTTTACTTGCTACTCAATTCGCTAAACATACAGGAGTGAATTTAATTGTACTGTATGGCAATCATACAGAATACAAGCGCAATGTGGACTTGCTTGCCGAAAGCAGTGTAAAAGTGCATAAGCTTATTGGAAATATGCTTTCTAAGATAAAACGTATCAAGCGCATAATCAAAGAGAGCGAAACAGATGTGTTGCTGAACTACTTGACTATGCCTGATATCGTAGGCGCATTGGTGGGGCGTATGTGTGGTATTCGGGTCTATAATGGCATACGCAATTCTAGAATGCCCAAGTGTAAGATGTTAATAGAAAAGATAGTGCATAATCTTTTTGCAACAGGAACAATTTACAATTGCTATTCTGGCGCAGATTATTTTGGCAATCATGGTTTTAGGAGAAAGAAGAATATCGTAATTCCCAACTGTTTTCCAGATATAGAAGAAACAATTATACGTCCAGACCATAAGGTTAAGACAATCATAACTGTGGGCCGTTTTGATCCACAAAAAGACTATGAGACGCTTATTAAAAGTGTTGCGAGACTGTCACGAAATGATTTCCGTCTCTGCATTGTAGGTTATGGTGTACTTGAGGAGCAAATTCGCACATGGGTAAAGGTGTATAATATTGAAAACAAGACTGATGTTTACATTAAACCAAATAATGTGTCCGAATTGGAGCGAAATGCAGATATCTATATTTCAACTAGTTTTTTTGAAGGAACAAGTAATAGCATAATGGAAGCCTTGAATTGGAGTTTGCCAGTTGTGGCTACGAATGTAGGTGATAATGACCATTTAGTGATTAATGGAGAGAATGGTTTCCTTCATCTTATTGGTGATGTCGATGGCCTATCTGCGTCTCTTTGTAAGTTGCTTGATTCGGCAAAACTACGCAATCAAATGGGACATAAAGGCAACCAGAATCTCAGAGAAAACTACTCAATTGAAATATTTGAAAAGAGATATATTGACTTGATAGAAGGAAAGGAATTGAGATGAGAACAGTATTCGTAGGCGCTCAGGAAAAGCCTAATGGCGTGAGTTCATACACATACAACCTTGCGGCAGAACTGAATAGGAAAGGATTTAAGTCGTCAGTACTGAGTTTCGGATCTTGTAACAAAGAATCTGAATATAAAGGAATTTTAATTAAACAATATAAGTGTCCGGGAGGAACGATGACTAGCATCCCAATATTGTATTGGAAATCGCTGCCATACATTATTAAACACAGGAGATCAATAGATATTGTTTCTTATCAGACCACTACTTTTTCAATATTTCCATCTTTAATTGTTAGAATGTTTGGTATGAAAGCAAGTACCATAATTCATAGTTTGGCGGAAGATAGCCCCAAACATGGCAGGAAGATGAAATGTCTGCTTCGAGCCATGATGAAATTTTCATTGTTCTTCTCTAAAACAATCATAACTGTTAGTCAGACCAAAGCAAGAGAGATTTTTGATAGATATGGCGCGAAGTGTCATGTGGTTTCTTGTGGTGTGTTTTTGCCGGATAATCGTCCTTTGAATAGTGATGTGATAGAGCGTAATGGCATCAGGAAAAAACAATATTTTCTTACTATTGGTCGTGTGGATCCAATAAAGAACCTAGAAATCTTGATTGATGCTTTTAAACAGCATGAACATGGAGACTACCAACTGGTAATTGGTGGCGATACTGATACTGAATATGGCAAATCAATTGTTGAACGTGCATCTGATTGCAAGAATATAATCTTTGTAGGAATGGTATCTGGAGATGCTAAGGACATGCTATTAAAAAATTGTATGGCATATTGTCTTGTATCATCTTCTGAGGGGCTGCCTATAGCCCTGCTCGAAGGCATGGCATACGGCAAGATACCGATAGTCTCTCGTATTCCCGCTATCCAAGAGGTCCTTGAAAAGCATAATATTGGACTTTGGAGTGATGTTAAGAATGTAAAACAATTGTCTGAAAATATGAAGTCTGTGGAAACTGACTATGATAGTTTGAAGGTACAAGGGGAGTTGTCTTTGAAAGTTATTAAGGAGAACTATACATGGTCTCAAATCGCTGATCAATATGTGGAACTAGGAAAGGAGATATATAATACTTAATGATACGATACATGTATGAGTAAGATACTATTGCTTGATGGAGAAGGCGTACAAGTGGTGTGTATGGCCCGCGAGTTGAATAAACTAGGACATGAGTTGACAGCCCTTTGTGCACAAAGGGTTAGCAGCGGGTATGCTACCAAATACCTTCAACATAAGTACAAATCCCCAAACTTGCACCTTGAGCCAGAGGCGTTCAAGGCTTATTTCTATGAGCATCTTAAGTCACACCAATATGAATTGATTATTCCAATGGGAGATGAGTCTGCTTATTTCTTAAGTCTTGAAAAGGAAAAGGTCGAGCAGCAGTATAAGAGTATTTGTGCTGTGGAGACATATTCTACCTTTGAGTTGGCTAATGATAAGCAGAAACTTATGGAGGTATGTGAAAAGTTCGACATCGTGCATCCACATACTAGGGCTTTACCTTCAATAAAGTTGGGGACAGAAAGTTCAGAGTTTAAGAATAATTTAAAATCTGTAGCAGAGTATGTAGGATTTCCAGCTATGATTAAGCCTAACTTGTCGGCAGGAGCTAAGGGGATTATTAAAGTTGGAAACTTGGAGGAACTGGAAGACAATTATCCAGCTATTGCTATGAGCTTTGGCGCTTGTGCGCTACAGCAGTATGTGGAACAGCCTGATTATTATTATAATGTAATGTTGTTTCGTAGGTATGATGGAAAGACAGTTGCCTCAACTGTGATTAAAATCCGTAGGTTCTTTCCACTTAAAGGGGGTACAAGTTGCTATAGTGAAACGGTGGAACATCCATTTCTCATAGAACAGTGTGAACGCTGTTTGGAAAAATTAAATTGGCATGGCTTTGCCGACTTTGACATATTGGAAGATAAACGGACTCATGAACTTAAAATTATTGAGATTAACCCTCGCGTCCCATCAAGTCTCCAGGCTAGTTTTGCTGCAGGTGTTAATTTTGCGAAAATATTTGTAGATGAATATCTTGGCAATGGCGCAGAACTGTTTGATATGACTAAATATAAATCTGGTCAGCAGGTTAGATGGTTTGGGTTGGATGTGATGTGGTTTTTATTTTCACCTGAGAGATTCAAGTTTAAACCGTCATGGTTTAAGTTCTTTGGGAAAGATGTAAGTTATCATGATGGAGCATGGAATGATCCATTGCCTATGATAGCCGGGTGTCTTCAGGGTGTTATGAAGTATCTGAATCCAGATTTTAGAAAAGCTAAACTGAAAGGATAAAACATATGAATATTATGGATAGTACAAGACTGGTAAATCCGAGGGGGGTAAAAGATTAGATTACAATGATTTAGCCAAGGCTTTTGGAATGCTGGCAATCATTTGGGGCCATATCCGTCTTACAGGATGGAGTAATGCGTTCGTATATGCATGGCATATACCTTTATTTTTCTTCCTGAGTGGTATGGTTTTCAATAAATGTAAGTATGCTGATTTCAGGACTTTTTTATGAAGAAAGTGAAATCGCTGCTCGTGCCATATGTGATATTTTCGTTCTTGACATGGTTTGTGTGGGCCGCATTCTCCTTAGTGACACATGCCTATGTGGATAGTTACTGGATGCCGTTGGCGCAGACTTTCATCGCTCAAGGTAGTGGTGGTTTCTTGGTTCACAATGTGCCGCTGTGGTTTGTAACTTGCCTGTTTGTGATGGAGGTTATCTATTATTTCTTGTCAGGCTTCAAGAAAGTATGGATTTTGATTGTCAGCATTGTCTTGGCATCGGTAAGTTATTACATGATTACGTATGTCGATGTCGTAGATATTACTTTGCTGCCATGGAATTTGGAGGTCGCTTGTCTTGGTCTGCCTTTTTTCGCGATAGGACATCTGATAGTGCAGAAGTTCGGACATCAGCAGATGCAGAACTGGGTGGATAGCCATCGTGTCGTTGCACTTATTTCATGCATGTTGCTAGGTGCCCTTGTGTTTATTGGAAGTAGTTGCAATGGCAGCATATCGTTTGGGCATGCAGATATACATAATCCCTTGATTACCTATCCATGTGCATTGGCGGGAATAACGATGATGCTTTTGTTCTGTATGTTGCTTGCCGGTACTGAGTCTTGTCGGAATGATGCAAAGTGGATGCATTGGATTAAATGGTTCGGTCGCAACAGTTTCACCGCTATGGCTATCCACAATCCGATCAAGGGCTTTGTCTGTGTGATCGTTGGTGTGCTTTTAGGATGTGGAAGTGCTGCAGTTTCTAATAACGGTAGTTATTCGGTGGTGGCATTTGTATTGACATTGACAATTACTATCGTTGGTATTTCTCTGGTTAATTGGGTAAAGACAGTATATAATAAGTTGGTGATGAAATAGATGATAGCTGGAAGCGGAGCATAAGTGCCAGTCCATATTCCAACTATTGCATATTTGAATTTTTAAAAATGAAAAGAGTATTGATAACTGGTGCCAATAGTTTTGTGGGTACTTCCGTGGAACGTTGGCTGATGCGCGAGCCTGATAAATATCAGGTGGATACGGTGGATACTATGGATGGAGTTTGGAAACAAGCCGATTTTTCTAGGTATGATGCTGTATTTCATGTGGCGGGTATTGCTCATGTGGATCCGAAGCCGGAAATGGCTCCTCTTTATTATAAGGTAAACAGAGATCTGGCTATAGAGGTGGCTAAGTGGGCGAAGTCTCATGGAGTGAAGCAGTTTATTTACATGAGTTCGAAAATCGTTTATCACGCGAGCAAGTCATTGAAGGGGGATGTGGTAACCAAAGATACGATGCCTAATCCTAATGATTTCTATGGGGATTCTAAATTGCAGGCAGAAAATGGCTTGAATGAATTGTCGTGTGATACGTTTAAGATAGCTATTATTCGTCCGCCAATGATTTACGGGCCCACCGGAAAGGGTAATTTCCAGAGGCTGGCTTGGCTGGCCACTAAGACACCGGTATTTCCGGCGTGGCACAATAAGCGGTCGATGCTTGCCATTGACAATTTGTCTGAATTCGTGAAGCAGCTGATCGAGAGAGAACTGGACGGTACATTCTATCCGCAGAATAAGGAGTTGGTGGACACTGTGGAGTGTATCCGGTTTTTTGCGAAGATGTACGGAAAGAAGGTTTGGATAACCGGTTTGTTTAATCCTTTGGTATGGTTGGGTTCTTTCATTTTGCCTCAGATTCCTAAGATGTTTTCTGATTCGTATTATGTCCCGGAGATGTCGAAATATGATTTTGACTATAATGTGGTGACTTTTGATGAGAGTCTTAAGGGGATAGAACCGAAGAAGACAATGAGATAATGGTTTTGTTTTATGGCGTATAGATTTTTCAAGCGTTTTTTTGATGTTATTTGTGCCCTGCTGGGCATCATTGGAACTAGTCCCATATGGATTGTAAGTATTATACTTACAGAGATAAGTGATCCGGGACCATTATTCTATTTTGCAAATCGTGTTGGCAAGGACAATAAGCAGTTCAAGATGTGGAAGTTCAGGTCGATGCGTGTTGCCCGTGGGGCAAATGAGGCGTCTTTGCGTCCGGATCAGGACCGTATATTCTGGTGGGGTAAGGTGATGCGTCGTCTTAAGATTGATGAGCTCCCTCAGCTGATAAATATTCTGAATGGGACGATGTCGATTGTGGGGCCGCGTCCTGCTGCTGTCGACCAAGTGGATATTACCCGTGGGGGTGAGAATGCGATTGCTGCGACTGTTCCATGTGGACTTACTTCGCAGTCGAGCCTGTGGGATTATATCTATGGTGATCAGTTCCCTGATGAGAAGGAGTATAATGAGAAGGTCTTGCCTATCCGCTTGAAACTGGATGTGTATTATGTGAAGCATGCTTCGTTCTTTGGGGATGTCAAACTGATTCTATGGACAGTTGTGGCGATTCTCTATACGGCATGTGGAAAGTACCCTCAGTGGATGCATGATAAGCTGGTGGGGTATAGTAAGAATGTTTAATAAGATTATATTGATAAAATGAAATATTTACTGGTTGTGGCTCATCCTGATGATGAGACTTTGGGTGCTGGTGCATCGATGTGGAAGTGGTCACGTAATGGTGATGTTGTGGATGTGTGCATTATGTGTACGGAGGCGAAGGCTCGTGCTTTCCGCCCTTCGGATGCAGAATTGGGGAATGATACTAATGAGTCGAATAAGTTCCTTGGTGTCAATAGGATATACGAGGGAACATTTCCTAACATTGAAATGAATACTGTGCCTCATTTGAAGTTGGTGCAGTTCATTGAGGCAGCGATTCGGGAGAGTGAGCCGGATGTGGTGATTACTCATCATCCGGCGGATACGAACAATGATCATTTGCAGACTTCGATGGCGTGCCAGGAGGCGGTCAGGCTGTTTCAGCGTCGTCCGGAGGTGAAGCGTGTGAGGGAGTTCTGGTATATGGAGGTGCCGTCGTGTACGGAGTGGAAGATCAACAGTGCGATGGTGTCGTTCAATCCGAATTGTTATGTGGAGGTCGGCAAGGAGGGTGTGGATGCGAAGGTGAAGGCGCTTTCGATGTACAGGGGCGTGATGAGGCCTTATCCGCATCCGAGGTCGGCGGAGTTTATCGAGGGGCTGGCGGCGTATCGTGGCGGACAGTGGGGGTTGATGTATGCGGAGGCTTTTGAGGTGGTGATGAGGGCGTATTAGTGGGGGGTTGGTGTAGTGTGGGCGTTGGAACTGTTTTGCTGTCGATTGGTGACATTGACAAAATGAAGATGTTGACTGCTTTTCTGTGATTGAAGATTTTGGCGAAGTTCCGTCCTGCTAATGATATTCAGTGGCTTCTGGGCCGCATCGCCATTTCCAATGACTGCGCTCATTCTTTCGGTGCTTCTCGTCATGGCAAGATGGCTGGAGAGATTGCTGATTTTTCTTCGTTCAGTTTCCATGCCGTGAAGAATTTCACAACGGCTGAAGGAGGAGCATTGACTTGGAATCTTCCGTTCGGAGATGAGAAGGTGGAGCGTCAGCAGGTGTATTGCGGAAGTCCGGTTCCTTTCATTGAGGGCGAGACTTGGAACGAGTTTATTTACCGTCTTTCCCAGTTGTTCTCGCTTCATGGCCAGAACAAGGATGCGCTCGCGAAGACGAAGCTAGGCGCGTGGGAGTACGATATCATTGGCCCGTGGTATAAGTGCAATATGACTGATATTATGGCGGCTCTCGGTCTTGTGCAGTTCGAGCGTTATCCTTCAATGCTGGAGAAGCGTCATGAGATGGTTTCGATGTATAATGCCGGCATTGATGCTCTCAATGAGGAGCTTGATGCGGCTCATCAGGTGAAGTATCTGAATCACAGGGCTCCGGATCATTGTTCTTCTCATCATCTTTATCTTGTCCGTCTCCAGGGACGTACCAGGGAGGAGGCCAACAGGGTGATTGAACAGATGGCTGAGCGCGGTATTGCGACGAATGTCCATTACAAGCCGCTTCCGATGATGACTGCGTATAAGGCTCATGGCTTCGATATCGCTGATTTCCCGAATGCTTATCATTTGTTCGAGAATGAGATTACACTTCCGCTGAATACGAGGATGTCGTTGGAGGATGTGCAGTATGTGATGGAGAATTTCGTGGAGATTGTTAGGGGACTGTAGGGGAGAGATGAATTAGTCGCTCGAATTTTGGAGTAATCTGTGGGATTATACAGGATTCGGGCGAATTTTGGTATTTGGGTGGATTCGTCGTTGCTTTGCTTTGATTGAAGATGCAGGTCATCAAGACCGCAGTGGGCTGCGCTGCAGGTGTGATTCACGTCGTAGATTGTGCGACGACCGATTGTCAGCCGAACGAAAATGTGGAGGCTCTCCGCATCTTCATGCTCGCCAAGAAAATCGAGTGCCGTCCGGTCTGGAAGCCAATGCACAAGCAACCGGTTTACGCAGGTGCCACAGCCTACACCAATGACGTGGAAACCGCTCTCTTCAAGATCGCTGGCGCAGGAAGACTGTTTCCGAAGATGCGGATTAAGTTTTTTGTTATACTTTTTTAGAGAAATCTTTTGGTTTTATAAGTAAAACCCTTATTTTTGCAGAAAATTATTCCCCTTAGATGAAAAAGGCTAAGGCTCGCCACCTCTCGGGGTGGCTTAATTTTTTTTAAAAAGATAGAGTATGGAGAAGCAGCAGAAAGTTATCGTCTACGTGGACGGGTTTAATTTCTATTACGGCCTTCGCAGTGATCGTCGTTGGAAACAGTACTATTGGTTAGATGTGGTCAAGCTGTTTGAAAGGTTTATGCGGCCGGACCAGGAACTGATAGCTGTCAAATACTTCTCTGCGCGTCCGACGAATGATTCCCAAAAAAACGCTCGCCAGTATGCGTTCTTTCAGGCAAACAAGGAGAATCCAAAGTTCCAGTTGATTCTTGGCAAGTATCTGAGCAAGGACATTACCTGTTTCCGCTGCGGCAATATCATCCATACGCATGAAGAGAAAGAGACAGATGCTCGCATTGTGACGCAGATTGTGGCAGACGCCTATGAGAAGAACTGTGATGTGGCTATTGTTGTTTCGGCAGACAGCGATATGATTCCGGCCGTTGAGTTGGCCAAGGCTGCCGGGCAGAGAGTTTATATCTATTTCCCGCCCAATCACTATTCCAGCAATTTGTCCGCATTGGCAAACGGGAAGCCAATAATGATGGCTCGTTATGAGAGTCGTTTCAGGCAGAGCCTTCTTCCGGATGTTGTTCATCTGGTTGCCCAGAATTACGACCTGTCTATACCTGCTAAATGGAAAAGCTTTCAGCCTGTTAGATAGACTTCCCATTCTTCATTTATCTCGCTGATTGCGTGAATGAAAATCCCTTCGGAATCCTCGACGTGCGGGTCCGCTTCACGAACGGGATGGAGTTGTCGCAGAGTGAAGGCTATCTTAGGGACTGTCGTGAAATAGCCAAAAAGTTTTAGACTTTTCTAACGAATTGATTGATAAAGTGCTAGGAATTTCGTAACTTTGAAAAAGGGAAAAGAATTCCCCCAACCACCGTCGAAAGTGAGAAATTGGGGGAATCGCAAAATTAATCTGCATGTCAAAAGTACGAA
>OHSO01000719.1_pt1 | contig 17314 bp, 14 predicted proteins | sample 1578651 | NCBI WGS metagenome assembly OHSO01 (sample SAMEA3879524, study PRJEB24766) | human gut metagenome | biome: human-associated habitat; feature: feces | place: USA | collected 1985/1987 | reverse complement strand
CTCTCCCTTTGGGAGAGGTGTCACCGAAGGTGACGGAGAGGGCAAACCCGTTTTTCAAGAGCCGCCGCACAGCGATAGGCAGATTCTTTGTCAGTGCGATGCTATCGCCGTGCTTGCACTTTTCTGTCAGCGTCCTTGCCCTCTCAGGCGCTTACGCGCCAGCTCTCCCAAAGGGAGAGCCTTATCCCGCTTTTCTCAAGTTTGTCTTACTACAGAAAGGATAATCTACTATGAAACGCAGAACCTTTATCTCCCTGATGAGCGTCATGGCTGCCGCCGGTGCCCTCTCGCTGGCTGGCTGCTCTTCCAGCAAGTCCGCTTCCTCCGCCGCTGCCAACAAGCTGGAGACCATCCAGTCCAACGGCAAGCTGGTCATCGCGCTGGAAGGCGCATGGCAGCCCTGGAGCTTCCACGATGAGAGCGACACCCTCGTGGGCTACGACGTCGAAGTCTCCCGTGCCATTGCCGAGAAGCTGGGCGTCGAGCCCGAGTACGTCGAGAGCGACTGGGACAGCCTGTTTGCCGGTCTGGACGCTGGCCGCTACGACCTTGTCTGCAACGGCGTCGAAGTCACCGAAGAGCGCGCCAAGACCTACGACTTCACCACTCCCTATGGCTACATCCACACCGCCCTCGCCGTCCGCAAGGATAACGACGACATCAAGAGCTTCCAGGACCTCAAGGGCCACAAGGTCGCTGTCCAGATTGGCACGACGAGCGCTGAGGCTGTCAAGAAGCTCGGCGGCGTAGAGGTCAAGGAACTCAACACGCCGGCTGACTGCTTCATGGAGCTCAAGGGCAACGGTGTCGATGCCGTCGTCAACGACCGCCCGGTCAATGACTACTACATCACGAAGAGCGGCGAGACGGGTGTCAAGGCACTCGAAGAGAAGCTGACGGCTGAGGATTACGGCATCGCCATGGCGAAGGACAACACGGAACTGCAGTCCAAGATCAACGAAGCACTCAAGAAGCTCAAAGAGAACGGCGAGTACGACAAGATCTACGCAAAATGGTTCGGTGGTCAGAAATAATCACGGAACCTGCATAAAGAAACACCACGCTTTCGGCGTGGTGTTTTGCTTTTCTGCTGACAATGCACCGACAATCCGTTGACAGGAACAGGGGCAGGAAATATAATAGTAGACAGGTATTTTCGTCTGCTTCTTTATAAACTCGGCTATTTTCAGGTTAAAGCCGGGATAATCCACCAGAATCACTACATCAGGAGCCCAACGAACAATGTCCTGCTTACATTCTTTCATATTCCGAAAGATAGTACGCAAATGCAACAACACCGGGATAAAACCCATATAAGCCAGTTCTTTGTAATGCTTCACCCGCGTTCCACCAACAGCCGTCATCAAGTCCCCGCCAAAGAAACGGAATTCTGCTTCCGGATCTTCCTGTATCAAGGCACGCATCAAATTAGATGCGTGCAAATCGCCTGATGCCTCGCCTACTATCAAATAGTATTTCATACTTCCAGATTCCAGTTTTTCAACTCATTCATCATCCCATAAGCAGTCACATCAATTTGGGTCGGAGTTACCGCCACATACCCATGCCCTAATGCCCAGTGATCCGAATCTTCCGCTTCCGGTTCATAGTTATCAAACTCTCCGGTCAGCCAGAAATACTCTCCCCCCCGAGGATGCAGACTACGCTTCCATTCATTAATCCAAGCCCCATTCGTCTGACGGCAGATGCGTACCCCTTTCAAGGAAGCTGTATCCGGAAAGTTCACATTCAAGCAAATCCCCAAAGGCAAGCCATGCTCCAGGACCTGCTCAGTAATACGGCGTATATAAGGCAGCGATGAAGAGAAATCAGCATCCGCAAAATGATTACATAATGAATATCCGATAGAAGAGATCCCCTTCAGACACCCTTCAATCACTACCCCCATCGTACCGGAATAATGCACATTCACTGAAGAATTATCACCGTGGTTTATTCCACCTATCACCACATCGGGACGACGGGGAACCACCGTATGCAATGCCAGTTTCACACAATCTACCGGTGTGCCCGTACATTTATACACAGTCAAATCCTCCTCTTCACGTACCTTGTAATACTTCACAGGATGCTCGGAAGTGATCGCCCCCGAAGCTCCCGAACGAGGACCGTCCGGTGCCATTACGATTATCTCACCCATTCCACGCAACCCGCGTATCAATTCATTCAATCCCTTAGCTTCCACGCCGTCATCATTTGACAGCAATATCAACGGTTTTTCTTTCTTCATATTTTTCCACTCTTTTTCTCGGAGCGTAAAGATACAACTCTTTGCCGGAACTACCCCTCACCGGAAAAGAAAATTATCTTAATGTTCTACAACCCAGTGCTAAAAATAGAATAGAATTGAATGAAAATTTCTATCTTTGCCGCCGTTGAGTTATTAACAAAACCAATGAGTTATCAACAGTTTTGCTAATGTCTGCCGTTTTTTATAGGTGCAATCACCTATTATTTGTTACTTCGCAGCGAGAAAAACTGATTAATATGGGAAAAATTATTGCTTTAGCCAATCAAAAAGGTGGCGTAGGTAAAACTACCACAACGATTAACCTCGCAGCTTCTCTGGCAACACTGGAGAAAAAGGTGCTGGTTATTGATGCAGACCCTCAGGCCAACGCATCATCAGGATTGGGTGTGAACATCAAAGAGGTAGAATGCTCTATCTATGAATGTATTATCAACGAAGCCGATATACGGGAAGCAATTTATACCACCGACATTGACGGACTCGACATTGTTTCTTCACACATCGACCTGGTTGGCGCAGAAATAGAAATGCTGAACCTGGAAGACCGCGAGAAGATCATGAAAAAAGTATTAGCCCCCATGCGGGACGAATATGACTATATCCTGATAGACTGCTCCCCGTCGTTAGGCTTGATAACAATCAATGCGCTGACAGCAGCCGATTCAGTGATTATCCCTGTTCAATGCGAATATTTTGCATTAGAGGGCATCAGCAAATTGCTGAATACCATTAAGATTATTAAATCGAAACTGAATCCTTCACTGGAAATAGAAGGCTTCCTGCTGACAATGTTCGATTCACGTCTGCGTCTGGCCAACCAGATTTATGATGAAGTGAAACGCCATTTTCAAGAATTGGTATTCAAGACAATTATACAGCGTAACGTCAAACTGAGCGAAGCTCCCAGCCACGGCATTCCTGCAATATTGTATGATGCCGACTCTACCGGAGCCAAGAATCATTTGGCATTGGCACAAGAAATTATAACACGTAACAGTAAGTAAACAATGGCAGTACAGAAGAAATTTGCTTTAGGACGCGGGCTTGACGCACTGATCTCGACTGAAGAAGTAAAGACAGCCGGCTCATCTTCTATCAACGAGATAGAACTGAGCAAAATATCCGTCAACCCTAACCAGCCGCGTCGTGAATTTGATCCGGTGGCGTTACAGGAGTTGGCCGACTCTATTGCCGAAATTGGTATCATCCAACCCATTACGTTGCGTCAACTGAGTGAAGACTCTTACCAGATCATAGCCGGAGAACGTCGTTACCGCGCCTCCATACAGGCAGGACTTAAATCTATTCCGGCATACATCCGCACAGCCGATGACGAGAATGTAATGGAAATGGCGTTGATTGAAAATATTCAGCGTGAAGATTTGAATTCATTGGAGATTGCACTGGCTTATCAACATTTATTGGAACAATATGCATTGACACAGGAACGGCTGAGCGAACGTGTAGGGAAAAAACGTACCACTATCGCCAATTATCTGCGCCTGCTGAAACTTCCGGCCCAGATTCAAGTAGCATTGAAAAACCGCGAAATAGACATGGGACACGCCCGTGCCTTATTGTCCTTAGATGATCCTAAGACCCAAATACGTATCTTTAATGAAATACAGTCACAAGGCTATTCTGTCCGTAAAGTGGAAGAAATTGTCAAGGCACTGAGCAGTGGCGAGACAGTGGACAGCGGTGGGAAGAAGATCAAACCGAAAGGCTCCAAACTATCCGAGGAATACACTTTGCTGCAAAGCCACCTCTGCGGATTCTTCGGTTCGAAAGTACAGCTATCATGTACAGCCAAAGGAAAAGGCAAGATCAGTATTCCGTTCAACAACGAAGAGGACTTGGAACGAATCATGGAAATACTGGATTCACTGAAAAAGAAAGAATAAAGCGTTATTACTACATTGAAAAGAAGAACATCCACATATAAACTGTTTACATTCCTGCTTTTATGCCTTATGATGGCTGGAAGCATGAATGTTCACGCCCAAAAGGCACGCAACCGCCGTATGGGTATAAAGACAGATTCTATTATACAAGTCAAAGATTCACTTGTCATTGACAGCCTGAAACTGCTGGAAGAACGGCAAAAGATAGAAAATATGGAAGCACCTGTTGATACTGCCGCTTTAGTCCGTAAAAATGATTCCATACAGAAAGCAATGGCTGCCGAAACAAAACCCCGGTTTATCCCGAACTCCAACCGTGCCATCTGGCTGGCGTTGGTAATTCCCGGCGGAGGACAGATATACAACCGTAAATATTGGAAACTGCCGATAGTATATGGTGGTTTTGTGGGATGTGCATATGCGCTGACCTGGAACAACAGAATGTACAAGGACTATTCTCAAGCCTATCTGGATATTATGGACGATGACCCTGATACCAAAAGCTACGAAGACTTCCTGCCTCATGGCATGAGCGCGGAAGGTATGGAGGACACCTTTAAAAAACGAAAAGATTTCTATCGCCGAAATCGGGATTTAAGCATATTCTGTTTTATCGGTGTATATATACTGTCTGTCATAGACGCATACGTGGATGCCGAACTATCTGATTTTGACATATCCAAAGACTTAGGTCTTCAAATACAACCTGTTATTTTTAATGACGGCCGGAGCAGGATACCTAATACAATAGGCCTGCAATGCAGCTTCAAATTTTAATCGCATGAAAAACTTTTTAATTGGTTTATTTACATTTATAGGAACAACGGGAATAAGCGCACAAACCCAAAGTATTACCGTTCACTCGCAAACTACAGGAAAAGAAGAAATTATTGATGTTCCTGAAAGTATGCAGTCAGAAATGGACAGTCTTTACTGGGACTGGCAATCTAAGAATCACATCACATTGGGAGAGAACTGCACAATGGCCTCTACCAACCCTGTTGTAAGTGATTCCATCTATATGGATCGTCTGTCACGTATTCCCTCTATCATAGAAATGCCTTACAATGAGGCAGTACGCAAATTCATTGATATGTATGCCGTCCGTCTGCGCAATAAAGTATCCTTTATGCTTGCGGCAACCAATTTTTATATGCCTATCTTTGAAGAAGCACTTGATTTATACGACCTTCCTCAAGAACTGAAATATCTGCCGATTATAGAGTCCGCCTTAAATCCTGTCGCTGTTTCCCGCCAGGGAGCTACCGGCTTATGGCAGTTTATGCTGGGTACAGGAAAAATATACGGGCTGAAGAACAATAGCCTGATAGACGAAAGACGGGACCCGGTCAAATCAACTTGGGCGGCAGCACGTTACCTGAAAGACCTGTACGACATCTATCAAGACTGGAATCTGGTATTGGCAGCTTACAACTGCGGGCCGGGCACTATCAACAAAGCCATACGCCGTGCCGGAGGAGCCACGGATTATTGGACAATCTACAACTATCTGCCCAAAGAAACCCGTGGGTACGTTCCTGCTTTCATAGCGGCAAACTACATTATGACCTATTATTGCGAACATGGCATCTGTCCCATGGAAACACAGCTTCCCAACGCTACAGACACCATTCACATTAACAAAGACCTCCACTTACAACAAGTGGCAGAAGTATGCAACATCAACCTAGACCAGCTTCGCAGCCTGAACCCCCAATACAAAAAGGACATTATTCCCGGTAACAGCGAGTTGTGCGCACTTCGTCTGCCCAATAACTTTGTCAGTACTTTCATTGACCGCCAAGACAGCGTGTTCGCTTATAAGCCCAATGAATATCTGACCAAAAGAAAAACGGTAGCCATCAAGGAAACAACCAGTAGCAGAAACCGCTCATCCAAGGGAACTCTTTATCATAAAATCAAACAAGGAGACACATTGGGAGGAATTGCTGCCAAATACCACGTATCCATCAGCCAATTACGTAATCTAAACGGTATAAAGGGCAATAATATCAGAGCCGGAAGAAGTTTGCGGATCAGATGATTGATAAAAAATACAGATTTAACACTATACATTTTCTGAAAATACTTGCTTGAATATGTTTTTTGTATATTTTTGCAGTATAGATTATAGGAGGCAAAGATATGACGGATGAAAAGCAGACTCAGGAACAGGCGGATGAGGAAATGATAAACCAAGGGTTTCAGGAACTTTTGGACAGTTATCTAGCGACCAAGCACCGCAAAAAAGTAGAAATCATCACAAAGGCATTCAATTTTGCCAAACAAGCACATAAAGGAGTAAAACGACGCTCGGGTGAACCATACATCATGCATCCCATAGCCGTTGCTAAAATTGTATGTACCGAAATAGGACTGGGATCAACTTCCATTTGTTCGGCTTTACTGCATGATGTGGTTGAAGATACAGACTACACTGTGGAAGACATTGAAAATCTGTTTGGTCCTAAAATCGCACAGATTGTAGATGGCCTGACTAAAATATCCGGCGGCATATTCGGAGACCGGGCTTCCGCACAAGCCGAGAATTTCAAGAAATTGCTACTGACCATGAGTGATGACATCCGGGTTATCCTCATCAAAATAGCCGACCGTCTGCATAATATGCGTACACTTGGCTCCATGCTTCCCAACAAGCAATACAAAATTGCCGGAGAAACCTTATACATCTATGCGCCACTGGCTAACCGCTTGGGGTTAAACAAAATAAAGACAGAACTGGAAGATCTCAGTTTCAAATATGAGCATCCGGAAGAATATGCACAGATAGAATCCAAGCTACAAGAAACACAAGCGGAACGCGAAGAAGTATTCCGTGAATTTACAGCACCTATCCGCGCACAACTGGACAAAATGGGTATCAGCTATCAATTGATAGCACGAGTCAAATCCCCTTATTCCATCTGGAACAAGATGCAGACCAAGCATATCACATTTGAAGAAATATATGATATCCTGGCCGTCCGTATCATCTTCTGTCCCAAAAATCCGGAAGAAGAACTCAACGAGTGCTTTAACATATACGTATCCATATCCAAGATTTATAAACCGCACCCAGACCGCTTGCGCGACTGGGTAAGCCATCCTAAAGCCAACGGCTATCAGGCACTTCACGTAACTCTGATGAGCAACAAAGGCCAATGGATAGAAGTGCAGATACGCAGCGAGCGGATGAATGATGTAGCCGAACAAGGCTTTGCCGCACACTGGAAATATAAAGAAGGCGGAGGCAGTGAGGACGAGGGCGAACTGGAAAAATGGCTGCGTACCATCAAGGAAATTCTGGATGATCCGCAACCGGATGCCATGGACTTTCTGGATACCATCAAACTGAACCTGTTCGCTTCTGAAATATTTGTCTTCACTCCGAAAGGTGAAATCAAAACGATGCCGCAAAACTGTACGGCACTGGATTTTGCATTCTCCATCCATACATTCTTGGGCAGCCATTGCATCGGAGCTAAAGTCAACCACAAGCTGGTGCCCTTGAGCCACAAACTGCAAAGCGGCGACCAGGTGGAGATTCTTACTTCCAAATCACAACATGTACAGCCTTCGTGGATAAACTTTGCCACCACTGCAAAAGCCAAGGCTAAGATCCAGGCCATACTGAAACGCGAACAGCGAGGTATGCAGCAGGCCGGTGAGGAAATGTTACGGGAATTCTTCTCCAGGGAGGGAGTAGAGTACACTCCCGAAAACATACGAAAGATCTGTAATCTGCATACCCTCAAGACACAGGAAGAATTGTTTGCAGCCATCGGATTCAAAACAATCATTCTAGGAGAAAACGATAAAAACGAACTGAAAGACAAACCGGTTTCCAGTAACTGGAAAAAGTATATCTCTTTCGCTTTCGGAGGCAGCAAGACAAACAAGGAGAAACCGACAGAAGAGAAGGTTCCCCTACCAAAGATAGACAGCAAGAAAATATTGAAACTGACTCCCGAAGCTATCCAAAAGAACTATGTGATAGCAGAATGCTGCAAGCCTATTCCGGGAGATGACGTTTTGGGATATATAGGCGACAATAATCGTATCATCATCCACAAACGCCAATGTCCGTTGGCTACCAAACTGAAAAGCAGTTATGGCAACCGCTTGTTGGCTGTCCAATGGGAGACGGGAAAGTCCTTGTACTTCCCTGTAAATATCTACATAAAAGGTATTGACCACATCGGTCTGTTAAACAAGGTAACAGAAATCATTTCACAACAATTGAATGTAAATATCCACAAGTTGAATATTGAAAGTAACGATGGTATCTTTGAAGGAAGAATACAGCTATTTGTGCACGATGTGGATGATGTAAAATCCATCACTACCAACCTAAGGAAAATAGATGAGATAAAAACCGTCACCCGTATCGAAAAGTTCGAAGACCAGCCGAATTAACCAATACCAGTTTCACCGCAGATTACACTGATTTGTCCATAACGATTATCTGCAACTCGTTTTTAATCCGTGCAATCTGTGGTGAATATTCTTAAGTCAGGTAATCCAGTTCTTTACGCATACTGACCAATTCCTCACGTATCAGTTTCAATCTGTCCAAAATCTCCGTAGTACGGATAGTGGTTTCCCTGTTCATCTTCAGTTTCTGCTTGGCCCCCTGTAAAGTCATCCCTTTCTCTTTCACCAGATGATAGACCAGCCGGATATTCTCAATATCCTCTTTACGATACTGACGGACATTCCCTCCCGCCTTCTTGGGCGAAATAATAGGAAATTCCTTTTCCCAATAACGCAACAAGGATTCATTTACATCAAACATCTTCGCCACTTCCCCAATGGAATAGTAAAGTTTCAATTCTTTATTCGGATTATAGGCCATGGTAAATTAAAATTAAGAATTAAAAATTCACGGCTAGTCAAATACCTTACCGTGATTGGCTGCAATCTGTATCATCTTGTCATAATCTTCCGCACTCAAATCCATGAAATAATAATTCACAGGATTCTGCACTTTTCCTTTCACGTGCACTTCATAGTGCAAGTGCGGCCCGGTACTCTTGCCCGTATTTCCTACCTCCCCTATCACTTCCCCACGTACCACCTTTTGCCCCGGGCGAACCTTATACTTGCTTAAATGTGCATACCAAGTCACGTACCCGAAACCATGATCCACCTGGATCAGATTTCCATAACCGGTTTCCCATCCCGCCTTTACCACCGTTCCGTCTCCCGTAGCATAAACAGGAGTACCTATATTGGCAGAGAAATCCATTCCCGCATGAAACTTGGCTGTTTTATAAATAGGATCTATACGTACACCGTAACCTGAAGCCGTCTTCTTCAAATTCTTATTGGATACCGGCATTATGGCCGGAATACATTTCAGCATCTCGTCATGATTCTTGCACAAATCCACCACCTCGTCAAAAGACTTGGACTGGATATAAAGCTGCCGGTTCAACATATCCAACTTCTGAGTGGTATTGATAACCAGATCGGCATTCGCCATATCCCGCAACTGTTCATAGCGGTTTGTCCCCCCATAACCGGCCTTACGGACTGCATCCGATACAGGATCGGCCTGCAACACCACCCGATACAAATTATCATCACGCTGTTGGATATCCTGCATCACCCCCATAGCCTCATCCAGACGATGGGACAACACATTATACTGGGCCAGCAAACGGGTATTCTCTATACGGAGCTCCTTCTCGGACGGAGAACCAAAGATCAATAATAAGATAATGAAACTGCCTGCCCCCAAGCCCATTCCCACAAACAAACGGCGCAAGATGCTTAAGGCACGCTGCCTCACTGTGGGGTAAATGCGGTCATAAGTTCGGGTCTTAGGATTATAAATATAGTAGACTTTACGCATCTAATTCTGCTTTTTGAAGTTTTTAATGCACAACACATCAATATTTTGCACAATTCTTGTCGACAAAAATAATAAAACCAATTATCTTTGCAAATCCTTTTTGAGAATATTAACTAGAAGACAATATATTATAAGCGACATGATGACAGCTAAAGAAATTAGAGATTCTTTCAAAAGCTTTTTCGAGTCGAAAGGACACCAGATTGTCCCATCGGCTCCGATGGTCATTAAAGATGACCCCACATTGATGTTCACCAATGCAGGTATGAACCAGTTCAAAGACATTATTCTGGGCAACCACCCGGCCAAATACAAAAGAGTCGCGGACTCACAAAAATGTTTGCGTGTAAGCGGCAAGCACAATGACCTGGAAGAAGTGGGACATGATACCTACCACCATACTATGTTCGAAATGCTGGGCAACTGGTCTTTCGGAGATTACTTCAAGAAAGAAGCTATCGGCTGGGCATGGGAATATCTGGTAGATGTACTGAAGATAGATCCGAAAGATCTGTATGCCACCGTATTCGAAGGAAGTCCCGAAGAAGGACTGGAACGGGACAACGAAGCCGCCTCTTACTGGGAACAGTTCCTGCCGAAAGACCATATCCTCAATGGCAACAAACATGACAACTTCTGGGAAATGGGTGATACAGGTCCCTGCGGCCCGTGTTCCGAAATCCATATCGACTCACGTTCGGAAGAAGAAAAAGCTCAAATCCCCGGCAACCAACTGGTAAATAAGGATCATCCGCAAGTAATCGAGATCTGGAATCTTGTATTCATGCAGTTCAACCGCAAAGCAGACGGTTCACTGGAAGGTCTTCCCGCCAAAGTGATCGATACCGGTATGGGATTCGAACGTTTGGTGCGCACACTGCAAGGCAAGACATCCAACTATGACACTGATGTGTTCCAACCGATACTGAAAGCCATTGCCGAAATGGCAGGAACCACCTATGGTCAAGACAACCAGAAAGATATCGCCATGCGCGTTATAGCCGACCATATCCGTACCATCGCATTCTCAATCACCGACGGCCAGTTGCCCAGCAACGCAAAAGCCGGCTATGTAATCCGCCGTATCCTCCGCCGTGCCGTCCGTTACGGATATACTTTCCTGGGACAGAAACAAGCATTCATGTACAAGCTGCTGCCTGTATTGATTGAGAATATGGGCGAGGCCTATCCGGAGTTGAACGCACAGAAAACACTGATCGAGAAAGTGATCAAAGAAGAAGAAGAATCTTTCCTGCGCACACTGGAAACAGGTATCCGTCTGTTGGACAAGACTATGAACGATGCCAAAGCTGCCGGGAAAAAAGAGATCAGCGGTGTGGATGCCTTTACATTATATGACACTTTCGGTTTCCCCCTCGACCTGACAGAACTGATTCTCCGCGAAAACGGCATGACTGTAAACGAAGAAGAGTTCAACGCCGAAATGCAGAAACAAAAAGAACGCGCCCGTAACGCGGCAGCCGTTGAAACCGGCGACTGGATCACCATAAAGGAAGGTGACACCCACTTTGTAGGTTATGACTTTACCGAATATGAAACCAGCATCCTGCGCTATCGCCAGATCAAGCAGAAAAACCAGACACTGTATCAAATTGTACTGAGCGATACTCCTTTCTATGCCGAAAGTGGTGGTCAGGTAGGTGATACAGGGGTGATCGTAAGCGAATTCGAAACCATTGAAATCATTGACACCAAGAAGGAAAACAACCTTCCTATCCATATCACCAAAAAACTGCCCGAACACCTTGACGTTCCGATGATGGCTTGTGTAGATACAGAAAAACGTGCCGCCTGTGCCGCCAACCACTCTTGTACTCACTTGCTGGACGAAGCGTTGCGCCAGGTATTAGGAACTCACGTAGAACAAAAAGGTTCTTTGGTAACCCCTGAGTCATTACGTTTCGACTTCTCTCACTTCCAGAAAGTGACTGACGAGCAACTTCGTGAAGTGGAACATTTGGTAAATGCCAAAATCCGTGAGAACATCCCTTTGACGGAATACCGCAATCTTCCTATCGAAAAGGCAAAAGAACTGGGTGCTATTGCTTTGTTCGGTGAAAAATACGGTGATGAGGTACGTGTTGTCCAATTCGGAAACTCTATTGAATTCTGTGGAGGTACCCACGTTCCGGCTACAGGCAAGATCGGTATGGTCCGTATTATCAGCGAAAGCTCTGTTGCTGCCGGTGTGCGCCGTATCGAAGCTATCACGGGTGCCAAAGTAGAGGAATTGATGGATACGGTCCAAGATACGCTGAATGACTTGAAGGCATTGTTCAACAATGCCCCCGATCTGAAAGTCGCCATCCGCAAGTATATTGACGAAAATGCAGGATTGAAGAAGCAGGTGGAAGAGTTCATGAAAGAAAAGGGCGCCGCACTGAAAGCCAGACTGGTAGAGAATGCCAAAGAAATAAATGGTGTGAAAGTGGTGAAAGCCATCATTCCGATGTCTGCCGACGTAGTGAAAGATATTGCCTTCCAGCTGAAAGGTGAGATTCCTGCCAATCTGTTCGTTGTAATAGGTAGTGTGGACAACAACAAACCGATGCTGACTGTCATGATTAGCGAAGACTTGGTAAAAGCCGGACAGAATGCAGGCAAACTGGTCCGTGAAGCAGCCAAACTGATTCAAGGCGGCGGCGGCGGTCAGCCCCACTTCGCAACGGCAGGCGGTAAGAATCCCGACGGTCTGAATGCGGCTGTTGATAAAGTGATAGAGCTGGCTGCATTGTAATCTATTCGAATTTCGTCCATATTTCGTATATATCAAAACTCCGCCATCTGGTCTGAAAGCCGATGGCGGAGTTTTTTTATCTGGTTTACTAAGCCTTTTCTTCTTTATGGATAAGGGAAATAAAAAGGAAGATTTCTATCTCCCAAGCCTTTGGAGTTATCTCCATAACCTTTGGAGTTAACTCCATAAGCTTGGGAGTTAACTCCAAAGGTTATGGAGATAGAATACAAACGTTCAAAAAGGCTTAGCCATAAAGAAAAAAACATTAACCAAACGGTTGAAAACATATCATCAGTCATTAACACCTCACTGACTGCCCGCTCATTCCGTCTGCTCCTTCGGCCAGTTCACTAGATACAGAATTTCCGTAGCACGGGTGAAAGCCGTATACAGCCAACGGAAATAATCCGGAGTCAACATATCCTCCGTCATATAACCCTGATCCAAAAAGACCCGTTTCCACTGGCCACCCTGCGCTTTGTGACAAGTAACGGCATACGCATATTTCACCTGCAAGGCATTGTAATGAGGATCGGCTTTCATTTTCTTCATCCGCTCACGTTTCACTGTTATATCAGCATAATCCTCCAATACCGAATAAAACAACTTGTCATTCAATTCTTTAGGCAGTGCGGGTTTTTCAGTATGCAAGGTATCCAACAAAAGTTTCACCTCCAGTTCCATACCATCATAGTCGGGGAACGCCAGCACCACATCGGCAAAACGAAAGCCGTATGCCTCACGCACCCGACGGACACGGCGAACCACAGCTATATCTCCATTGGCTATAAAATCAATCTCCTTACAACCCTCCGTCCAAAAATAGTTATTCTTCGCCACCATCAGCAGGTCACCGCTGTTCAGCTCATCCTCCCGAAACAGAATCGTATTCCTGATTCCCTTATTATAAATATTCGCCCGTTTATTGGAACGGCAGACCACAATCGTTTCGTCCATACCTGCCTGACCGTAACAATCATTGATTACCTCAATCAGCTCACTACCAGAAACCATCCGGATATCCGGAAACCCTTCCACACGGACAGAAGGCAAAGTGAGAAAATTTTCCTCGGATATGTAGCGGCGCAATTCTGTCGCATTCCAAAGAATCCCCGAATCATGCATCTGACGGACCACCTCAGTGAGCTGCGCCTCATATACTTCCATGCCATACCCGCGTAACTTATCGGCCGAAAGAGCCGGACTCTCCTCCTCTCCCACCGGAGGAAGCTGCGCCGTATCTCCTATCAGCATCAGACGGCAACCTGTTCCGGCATATACATATTGAATCAAGTCGTCCAGCAAACGCCCTGTACCAAAGACCGCCCCCGCCAATCCGTCATTAGCGATCATCGACGCCTCATCCACAATAAACAAAGTATGCTGATGCAGGTTATCATCCAAAGAAAAGTTGTCCAGGTCATTTGAAAAGTTGCGCTGGCGGTAAATCTTCTTATGGATAGTATAAGCCGGATGCTGTGCATAATGTGAAAAGACTTTAGCCGCCCTTCCCGTCGGAGCAAGCAGAACACACTTTTGCTGTAACTGGTCCAAGGTCTTCACCAATGCTCCGATAAGGGATGTTTTACCCGTACCGGCATATCCCTTTAAGAGAAAAACCGAGTCCGATTGGCGGGAAAAGAGAAAATCTGCTAAAAATTTAACAGCTTTTTCTTGTTCTAAAGTTGGTTTATATAGAAAATTTCCCTTAATTTGCTGCACTAAATAACTATTAATCATAATTGCGTAATAAAAAGTTCCTTGAACTGTGCGTTATTAGATTTATTTGTTTTATTTTTGCGATGCGAATATAAACTAAAAAAAACACATATTTATCATGAAAACAGTTATTAATATTGTATTGGCTGCTTGCGTTATCGGTTTGATATACGTTTGCTACGGCAGTATCATGGGACCGATCAACTTCGATGACGCTAAAAAGACTAGAGAGAAACAAGTTATTGCACGCTTAATTGACATCCGTAAGGCACAGTTGGAATACCGTAACCTGCACAATGGACGATATACTGCAAGCTTCGACACCTTGATTGATTTCGTCAAAACTGCAAAACTTCCGTTTGTAAAGAAAGAAGGAGTTTTGTCTGATACACAACTGGAAGCCGGTATGACTGAAAAGAAAGCGATGGCAATCATCAACAAAGCCAAAAAGACCGGTAACTGGAAAGAAGTTGAAAAAGAAGGTTTGATGAACTTCAAACGTGATACTTTATGGGTTGCCGTAACAGATACAATCTATGCTCCGGGCTTCAATGCAGACTCTTTGAGATATGTTCCCTTCGGAAACGGCGTACAATTTGAGATGGTTACCCGCAGCGATACTACCAAATCGGGTGCTCCTTTGAACTTGTTCCAAGCTCAAACTCCGTATGAAACATATTTGGGCGGCTTGAATACTCAAGAATTGGCTAACCTTAAAGACCTTCAGACCAAATTGGGTAAATATTGCGGTTTAAGAGTGGGTGATATCGAACAGCCTAACAATAACGCAGGTAACTGGGAATAAGAATGACTGAACGTATCGATTTTACAAAATCAGAACAATATACATTATCCATCCGCCTCAGTGCGGATGGATTTTCTTTTTCTATCTATAACCCACTGACAGATAATGATTTCTGCTTTGTTCCGCATCCGGTCAACACCGGATATTCCATGACGGCCAATCTGAAAGATATGCTGACTAAAACAGAAGCGCTGAAGTATCCGTATAAACGGGTTAACATCTTGTATGACTCCCCCCGTTTCACCCCTGTTCCTTTGGAATTATTCGAAGACGAACAGATGGATACAATTTTCTATCATAATTTTCCTAAAGCTAAAGGAAATAACGAGATTGTACTTTGCAATGTCCTGGGAAGAAGCAATGTGGTAATACTTTTTGCTATGGACAAACATACCCATTTGTTACTGACTGAACATTTTCCTACAGCTCGTTTCTTCTCCACCGCCAGCCCGCTGACTGAATATTTCGCCCGGAAAAGCCGGTTGGGTAACAGCCGGAAACTATATACATACATACGCGAGCAACAAATGGAAGTTTTTTGTTTTGATAAGGGCAACTTATTACTGATCAACTCATTTCCATGCAAACAAACCACAGACCGTGTGTATTACCTATTATATGTATGGCAACAATTAAATTATAATCAGGAAAGAGACGAGCTGCACTTGACAGGAAAATTAGAGGACAAAGAAGAATTATTGAAAGAATTGCGCAACTATCTGCGTCAGGTATTCGTCATCAACCCCAAAGCGGAATTCAACCGCTCCGAGATAAGTAAAATAGAAGAGATACCTTTTGACATGCAAACCTTATTATTATGCGAGTAATCAGCGGTATATACAAACGGCGCCGTTTCGATGTGCCTCATACATTCAAGGCACGTCCGACAACGGATTTCGCCAAAGAGAACCTTTTCAATGTATTAAGTAACAATTATTTTGACTTCGAGGACGGAGTTACAGCCTTGGACCTTTTCGCCGGTACGGGCAGCATCAGTATAGAACTGGTTTCACGCGGTTGTGACCGGGTTATTTCAGTAGAAAAAGATCCCCAGCACCTTTCTTTCATCTCACAGGTGATGCGTGAAGTGAAGACTGACAAATGTTTTCCTATACGTGCTGATGTCTTTAGATTTATAGACAAATGCAGCGAGCAATTTGATTTCATCTTCGCCGACCCTCCATACGCCTTGAAAGAGTTGGAAAGCATCCCCACCCGTATTTTCGAAAGCGGGATTTTAAAGGAAGACGGATTACTGGTACTGGAACATGGCAAAGAGAATCATTTTGAGGATGACCCCCATTTTATTGAGCGCCGTGCATATGGCAGTGTGAACTTCTCTTTCTTCAAAGCAACGGTGCCAGCAACCGGACAATAGATTCTTGTGCTTTTTGATACCAAGGACGCTTTATCCATGTTTTTCTCTGCAACAGGATGGCGTCCTTCTGGTCTTGCAGGAAAATACCTTTCAACAGCAATGCTGAGGACGGATCATACATAAAGGCATTCACCTCAAAATTATGCTCAAAGCTACGGAAGTCCATATTTGTAGAACCTACCGTAGAAAGAGTATCATCACTGACCATCAGCTTGGAATGCAAAAAACCTTTCTGATAAAGGTAAATCCTGACACCCGCACGCATGATATCATCCAAATAAGATAACGAACCTAAATGTGTTATCCATGTATCGGCACGTGCCGGTATCATAATGCGAACATCCACGCCTGCCAAAGCTGCCGTTTTCAATGCCATCAGAATAGGTTCGGTAGGCAACAAGTAAGGTGTTTGTATATAAAAATACTTTCGGGAGCTGCTGATAGCTATCAGTAGCCCTTGCATAATATCCCGCCATTCGCCTACAGGATCGGAAGTGACAATCTGTATCAGAGCCTTTCCAAAGATTCCGACTTCGGGGAAATAACGGGAGGAAGTGATAAGGGTACGGTCTACTACATACCAATCGGTCAAAAAAGCAGTCTGTAACCCATATACCGCTT
>OHSO01000714.1_pt1 | contig 17347 bp, 7 predicted proteins | sample 1578651 | NCBI WGS metagenome assembly OHSO01 (sample SAMEA3879524, study PRJEB24766) | human gut metagenome | biome: human-associated habitat; feature: feces | place: USA | collected 1985/1987 | reverse complement strand
TTCGCGTGTAAGCATGTCAGTTTATATTAGTGGCGCAAAGTTATATACCACTTAATCAAACTGACAGTCGTACTTTATCGAATGCTTACCGAATGCTTACACGAAAGAGAACGGTGCCTTATGTCGGGTGGGAAAGCAAAAATCCGGGCGACCAGCAATAGGCCGCCTGGATTATGTTCTAATCTCTTTATTGTGATTAAGAGAATATTTTTGATTCGATCAGCTAGCTATCGGGTGAAGTACATCCCTTCGGTGTCGCTTCCGCTATAGTTAGCCTGATAGATCGCGTCATAACCCGAAGTTGTACCTACATTCAAGGTTGAAGCGTCAGCTGACTTGGCTTTGACGCAAGAGATGCCACAGATGTAATAGCTCTTGTTCCCTGTCTGCTGACCGGCACCCGCAAAGACATACTTTAAGGTTTTCAGGTCGGTGGATGTAAACCAGAGCCAATCATAATCATTCGCGGAGAAAGTGCCGGCACCTGGAGCAAACAAGTAATTGGCCCAGGTATTACTCTTGGCACATTCCGGCAAGTAAGCCATATACACTCCGTTACCGGCATCTTGTGCTTTTCTTCTATCGAAGAACACACCGAACTTAAGTGTCATAGCGGTGTAATCAATCTCTGCAGCGGCATCCAAAACAGCATCAAGGAACAATCCTTTTATGCCATAAATGTTAGTGTGCTCGGCACCTGCGTCATCCTTAAGAGTTTCTCCTCCTAATGGCTGTCCAAATGTAACCTTGGTCGTGTTGGAAACGTTCTCGGCTGCCTTGCTATCCTTGCTGCCAGGAATGGTTCCTCCTGGGTTGAAGCGCTTTGAATACAGCGTCCACTCGCCTTTCAAATCGGTTGGATTAACCTGTGTGATCTCAAATGAAGAGCCATTCTTGAAAGTGAGTTTGGCTGTACGAGGAGCTCCGGTAGTGTTGGCTGTCCAAGAAATCTTGCCAGCTTTGCAGGAAAGCCAGTCGTTTGTGAGATCTTCTCCTCCACTATACTTGAAGTCAACCGAAGCGGCGTCATCATTTGCCCACATTGTCACAGGTTTAGCTGAAACGGCAAGCGTTCTCTCAACAGTGTAAACCTTACCGGCAACTATGGAAGCAGCCGGTTTGAAGTCAGCGATGAACGTGTCCTCACCGATATTCACGAATATCTTGGAGTTCAGGTCATCAGCTGCCCAGACTGCCGCGGCGGCGGAAACCATGCCGTTTGCGACGGTAGCGCCGAGCTTCAACTCACCCTCCTCACTCTTGGCGCCGAGAACGCCACCGGAGATGTGGAGTTTATTGTGGATCTTGCCGTTGGACAGTGTTACAGAGACAGCGGCCTTCGGATCAACCTCGGTCCCTTCCGGAAGAGCGAGGCTGAACTTCAGCAGACTTGTCTTGTAGGAGAAAGGAATGCTGGCCGCAAGGGCGTCAGGGTCAGTGGAGGTCAGATCCTTGAAGTCAACGGCTCCGTAGATGACCTGATTGTTCAGGGCTGCGGTGAGGTTGGCCTGTGAGCTGATGTCGGACACGATGTCGTCACCACCATCGAAGTTCGTGGTGTTGGCCGTGTTTGTGAGATAGGCGATGATCTTGCTGGCTCCCTCAGGAATGGTCACCAGCGGCTGGCGGAAGCAAGCCTTCTTGCCATCGAAAGAGATGGTTTTGGCATCAATCTCAAGCTTTGTCGCAGGACTGGCGACCGAGTTGTCCGGCTTCGCGAAATATGCCCAGATCACATCGTTTTGGTTGAATCTTGCCTTGTAGCTGCCGTCCGTGGCCTCTGAATATGAAAGGCGGGTGTCAGGATCTCCGATAGTGGCGGTGATCGTCAATGTCTTCGCACCGTTCTCCGGAGCCACAACCTCATTCTCTGCCTTGTTGCAGGCGAGAAGCGAAGCGGCAAGAGCGAATATTGTCAATATTTTCTTGTACATAGTATTATCCTCCAAGATTAAAGTTTACCACCGTTGCCAAGGTCAAGACCGTCGCCGATGCCTACGTTGCCTGTGAGAGAGAACTTAGGGCCTGTGGTCCATTTATAATAAAATGCTTGACTCGCAGGAATAAGTGATGCATTCAATGCATCAACAACATCGATACAATCTTTACCATTAATGCTTGTAGAAACGGAAAGAGTACCATCTTTTTGGGCTGATATAACATTTGGTTGAGCCTTGATTGATGAAGATGTACCCAATGCATTCACAGATGTACCAACAAGGTAATATGAATACTCCACAGGGCAAACAAGAACATTTCCAGCCAGAGCACCGATGGTTCCAAGAGCATACTCCGGAGTCTCTGCACCTGCAAGACCAACCTCACCACCATTATAAGAATTCCAAATTTGAGCCAATACAGAACCTCCTATACCACCCACATAAGCATTCTTGAATGAAGCGTCTGAGTATTGTACCTTACCCGTATTTAAACAGTTCCAAATGCGTGTACCAAATCGTGTAGGAGTATTGTTTGTCCTACCAATGATTCCACCAGCATATGCTCCTGTATCTGTTTCCTTTTTTGTTGAAAGGATATTGCCAGAATTTTCACAATTTCTCAATATTGTAGAACTACCTGTTGTACGTCCTTCAAAATAGCCTATGATACCCCCCACGTCATAAAGGCCTGTAACATCACCGGTATTCTTACAATTATCCAAAGGGATTTGGGTCCATGATCCCCAGTCATACTGATAACCTACAATTCCTCCAGTAGCGTCCTGCGTATTTGTAACCTTGCCAGTGTTGGCACAGTCTCTAAGTTCAATTCTAGTATAAGAGTTATTGTAACTATAGGAATAACCTACAACACCACCAACTCCCTTACCATTGCCAGTTACTACACCATTATTGGTACAACGTTCAACACTATAGGATGTCTTGTCCCTAAGTTGAACTTGAATGTACCCTGCGATACCTCCAACCCAGCGGCCTTGTGTTTTTTCCAATTTCTCTCCGACGACCTCACCGTTATTCACGCAATCACGAATATTTGCAACAGTCATCCCCCAGCCAAGGATTCCTCCTGCAACACCCCAATGAGTAGCGACAATCCGTCCTGTATTCTCACAATTACTGATGTTTGACCAATAGCACGAACCTGAAATTCCGCCCACCTTATTCTGGGCCTTCATTGTGCCGGAATTCTTACAGTCGGAAATCGTTATATTCTGAGCCCAACCGCAAATACCCCCGGTTCCATTGTTATAATTTGCGCCGAAACTACCTTTAGTGCCCTTAATATAATAGACATCGCCATTCGTTTCAGTAGCGGTAACGCTTCCTGAATTAGAACTGCCCTTGACAGTTCCGTCCAAGCCATATCCGACAATACCGCCAGTGCTGCAATTACCGATGACATCACCTGAGTTCTTAGAGTTGATAACAGTACCAGACCTTAAGGTTCCACAGACTCCTCCGACCATTGTCTTACCAGCAATGCTGCCTTCATTGGTACAATTGTCGAACACCAATTCGTTGGCGTTTCCAGAGTCGGACCAACCAGCGATACCACCGATGTAATTGCCTGTGGATTTGACGTTGGCCTTGTTGACGCAGTTCGTGATCTTCGCGCCAGCTGCGGCGTTCACAAGACCGCAGACTCCAGCAGCGTCATCAAATGTAGAGTTTACCGTACCTTCAACGGTCACGTCGTGGATGTTCGCACCCTCGGCGATGGCACCGAAGAGACCGCAGGATCTCTTGGCAGTCTGGTTGATGTTGAGAGTCACTGTCTTGCCGTTACCGTCGAAATCTCCGACAAACTGTTTCTTGACATTGTCAGGATCGACCGCGGCGTCAACAGAAGCGTCATAGTAACCGACAGAAGTGGTGACGGTCTTGATGTTGTCCATCAATTTCACATATTCACTCTTCATATTGTTGCCCTCGTTCACGTAGTAGGCGAACGCAAGGAAGTCGGCGGCAGTGGAGATCTGCCAAGGGTTGCCCTTGGTACCGTCTCCGGCGAGTGGCTTGAGGTCGGCTCCGATGGTGCCGAGATCGTAGTAAGCGTTGACCTTGAACTCCTTCTCGGAGACTGTGGCCTTGCTTTCGCTTGCGTTATGGAGGTCAACGGTAACGGCTGTCATTGTCAACCCGGCGTTGTAGGTACCAGGGATAACAGTGGCGTACAGACTGTTACCGTGGTCACCGTTCACATTCACGGTCACACCGGCGGAATAGTTGTTGCCTTCAATCGTGCTGACAACCGGAGAGCCGGAAGTCATATCAACGCTGAAAGTTCCGGCGACATTGTTGCCGTTAGAGTTGATGGCGACAACCTTGACAGCGGCCTTCGCGTCAGGATCAACATTGAACCTGATGACTGATGTCACATTTCTCATCTTCACATAGCGGTCCTTGGCGACTGCGCAGGAGATGTTTGCCGAGCCGAACTGGCCGTTCTGCTCGCTTGGAACCTCAAGGGTGAACTTGCCGTCCTTCACCTCCTTGGCGGCGGTGCAAGGATAGACGACATAGATCTCACCTTCAAGGGTGGTGCTGAACTCGAAATATCTCTGACCGGCGAACTTGGCGTCAACCGCAAGTGTGTCGGACTCGGTTCCGTTGGTGACGAAAATCTTGTCACCCTCTGACCAGACGGTCTTACCCTGCTTGGTGATGTCGGTCTTTGTCTGGGTCTCCTCGTCAAAGGAGCAGGTGAAAGTCCTGAGCTCTCCTCTGGTCTGCCCGCCATCGAGAACCTCTTCACGGGCGCAAGCCGCTGACGCTATCGCAAGAGCGGCCACGAAAAGCATTTTTATAGTCTTTTTCATCTTGTATTCAATTAAGGATTACTTGTTCCAGTCCCAACCCGGTTTGTCATAGTCCTCTGTACCGGATGAGTTGTCCGGCTGGGTTGGCTCCTCGCTCCTCTTTACCTCAACCTTGAGGATCTGCCAAGTACCGGCCTTCTTGCTCTCGTCGCTGACGTACTTGAAAGCGATCTGGATGACTGAACCGATGTAAGCGTCAAGCTTGACTTCCTCAGAGGTCATAACCTCTGAGCCAAGGGTCTCTGGATATGAGAATGTGATGGATACCGGAGTCCAGTCCCCACCGTCCTTTCTGATCAGGACAGAAGTCTGCTCCTTAGCCACATCAACGCTGACGAAGTCCCTGACAATGTGATCGAACACAAGGATAGGCTTCTCGGCGTTCTTAAGGTCAATCTTCTCTGTGTAGAGAGTGGCCTCGGTTGTGTAGTCGGCGTTCTTGTAGCCGGAAGCTCTCCAACCTGTCGAGGCGCTCCAAGACCAAAGTGCGTCAAACGCATAAGGGAATATCGCATTGTTGACAACCACCCCGTTCTCGGCGGTTTTGTAGTCGGCGGTGTAAGGGAATGCCTTCGTAGCGGCCGTGTCAGGGCTTGGCTCTGAATATTCCTCATACTTCACAAGGTAGGCATAGACAAACTTGCCGCCCTCATAGTAACCGATGATCGTGACTGTGCCGCGCTCCTTGACATTGTCAAGCTTGCCGCCCTGGGTGCCGTAAGCGACCTCAGAGGCACTGAGACCTGCGACCTGAACGGAGCCGGTGCCGTCAACGAGGTTGAACGAGCCATCGGACTTGAGGCTCTTCACAACTCCGGTGAGCTGGAAGCGCTGGTATTTGTAGATGTTCGCCAACTTGCTCATCGACGAAACGTCGATGGTCTGTACCTCAGGAATATATGCTTCCTGATTGATGGTGAGTTTCGCGGTGAGGGCACCGTCGGTCTGCTTGAATGTGACGGTGGCGGTGCGTTCCACATCCTCGTTCTTTGAGACGGTGACTTTCACAGGCTGGAGTTCCTTGGAAGGATCTCCCGCCATTGGTTCAACCTTAACCCAGGACGCCGAGTTCTCAACGGTCCATTCGACCGTGGCGGTGAGGTTCACTGTCTCGGAACCTCCGTCCACCTTGAAATTCAGCTCACCCGGATTAACCTTAACTGCAGGATCGCCGTAGCCGGGATCCTTTTTGCATGAGGAAAACGCGAAAATCGCGAGAACCGCTGCGGTCAGTGTTAACAAGTGTGATTTCATTGTGAATAAAATTTGTGATTAGAGATTAATGTTTTCTGAATATCATTTCCTGTTGAATACGACCCCAATGTTGCCGTTGTCAACATTAAATTGGTAAACATAGTTGTAGCCTGTCAGATTGCTGCCAAACTTGGAGTTGGCCGCAGTCACATCCTCAGCCTTGAACGACACGACAGAAATCCCGATGATGTACGGGCCATAGCCCTTAGGATTGCTTGTTGACAAGGTCTGGGCTTTTGCCGGCGTGTAACTGAATGTCGTGAAGCTGGAATTCACATCAAACCAGATCCATTCGTAGTCAGGATCACCAAGGTCAGGCGTGTTGAAGTACCAAGGAGCCTTGAAACTGCCAGGAGTCCATGTCTTGCACATCTCCGGAAGGAATGCGACATAAGGCGCGGAGGCATCAACCGGAGACGGATCTTTCTGAGCCTTGCGCGCATCTGTGAACACACCGAAACGGACAGATTTGGCTTCATAGTCAATCTCCACAGCAGCCTCGGCTATCAATCCCTTATGGTACAGACCGTCAATTCCGAGATTGTTCGTATGGGAGGCTCCTGTGCCATCCTTCAACGTTTCCCCTTTCAGCGCACCTCCAATTGTTACATCAATAACTTTCTTATCCGTCGCCACAGCCTTGGAGCCTTCGTTGTTGAACATTTTGGAAGTCAATGAATATTCTCCTTTGAAATCCTCCACCGAAATCTGGGTCACAGAATATGCCGTGCCGTCCGGAAGCGTGATGGTCGCCGTTCTTGGCTTGCCGGTGGTGTTGGCGGTCCAAGAGAGCGTGCCATTGGAATATGTCAGCCAATCTTCCGAAGCGTTGCCGCTGCCTCCGGAGACAGACTTGCTTCCAGCCTCATCATTTGTCCAAAGACTGTTGGATGTAGAACCAACCTGAAAAGTCTTCTTGAGCGGTTTCGCGGCTGCGTCCCAAGAGTCGAAAGCCTCAAGGGTCAGCTCGTAAGTCCCATCCGTGACGTTGCCGAGTGAGCGGGTCCACTCTTTCCTCATCCCGGAGGTCTTGGCGCTCTTGTAGAAGTCGGCGAGGATCTTCATGGTCGTCACGACAGCGCCACCCTTCTTGAGGGTGAGCACGTAATGATGCACGAACTCGTCATCCGTGCCGGCGGCCCACTTAGCCGTGGCGATTCCATCTGTAACATCAACGTTTAACGTTGACAGTGACGGAGCCGCGTTGGCAAGGCTGAGTGTCGTGTGATTGTATTTCGTCAGGTGCCCCTTGTCGGATGTCGGATAAGAGGACACGATAGGTTCCCCGATGACATCTTTGTTGTAGAAGTCCATCCTCAGCACACGCATGTTGCCGCTGGCGTCGAACTGGAGCAGGTTGCCCTGCGAGAAGTCGTTGCAGTCCTTCATCACGGTGGCGCTGGACATATCCTCGTACTTGCCGTTCTCAAGCGCCATATAACGTACAGAGGCGCATCCGAAGACGGAGAAATCGCCCTGCCATACACTGCGAGGGTCGTTCAGAGGGAAATGGAGGTGGCCACCGAACACAATCGCCTGAGGATATTTCCTCAGTACCGGCGTCAACGCATCGGTCGCCCAGTAATGCGAAAGTATGGACTCCCATATTCCACCCTCCTCGCCCAGACGGCTGCCATAGACGGTGTTCTTGATCATCGGATGGGTGAGCACGATGACATATTTCTCAGGCTCGGCCGAGGTGATGGCGGCCAACTGGTTGTCAAGCCAAGTGACGACCGTCGGGTCATAGACAATCGGCTGGTCTCCGTTCGGAGAGACGCACAGGATGTGATAATCCCCGATTACGCAGTGACGTGCCTCGTACTTGAGCCGCGCATCCTGGTCGATGTCCGCCTGGAAGTACTGGTCTCCCAAAACCGTTCTCATGTACGCCACGTCAGACACCATCGTCGAGGCCCAGGCGTAGTTTGGCACGTCGTGGTTGCCGATGGTGTAGACCATCGGGGTCTTGGTCACATCTATCTCGGACTCGAGGGTCGATTTGAAAAGTTTCAGCTGATTGTCGAAACTAGCCTCACTGTAATACTTGGAACCATCAATCAGGTCACCGACCACAAGGACTCCGGCCATTCCGTTGGAATCGTTCTCAAGAGCCTTGGCCTTGAACTGCTGGAGAGCGGACTTCCATTTGTTCGCCTGTGCCTGCTGGTTGACGTGCACATCGCTGACCACACCAAGCGAAAGGACAATGTTGCTTGCGTCAAAGTTCTTTGTCTTGTCCGTCGGTTTTGTTATGACGAACTTGGCGGCGTTGTAGATTTTCCCTTTCTCCACTGTAAGCGAAGAATTGTTCTTGGAGTAGCCGATCTCCTTTCCGGCGCTGTTGTAAACCCTCAAGGTATATCCCTTTGAGAGTTTAAGTCCAGGGTAAAGCCCGAACCAATAGGTCTTATCCGGTTCGATGGTCTTCTTCAGGGATGTCGTGGACTCAAACGCGGGGGTTGTGTTGCCGTTGACATTCTGACTGGAGAAAGACACAAGCATATTCTTGCTGATCCTTTCAGAATTGTTGCCTTCGAGCACCACGTATGAAGAGGCAGGCTCGTCAACCTTGAAAGCGAGGAGCGAGAATATGTTCTTGAAGGCAAGCGTGCCGGAACCGTCCGCGCAGCTTGCCACGGTGACAGTCGGCTTCTCAATGGTGTTGCCGTCAAGGTTGCTGGTTGACCAGTTGGCTTTCTGGCAGCCGTCTATTCCCGTACCAGGAATCATTGCATAATAACCGGAGGCTCCGGCAGGAAGAGTACCGTTGGAAACAAACTTGGCGGTACGCCCGTCAGATGATATGTCTGTGGCCTTGATGGTTTCTGTTACAAGTGTTTCGCCATCGAGACAAGCGACCTCTATCACATCACCGTCTGTCCAAGTGGATTTGAATTCCGGAGTCGTAGTGTCCTCAAACGAGGCGGTGAACTCAACCGATTCCGGCTGAAGCTCTCCGGCTGCCATGACTTTTCCATTCGGGACTGTGAGCTTGTCGGAATAGACAGACTTGCTGACAACCTTGCCCGAAGCGTCATAGGCGGTGACGGTGTAACCCTGTCCAAGTACGGTTCCCGGCACAAGGCTGATGTAGCAGTCTCCAGACCCGCCGACATTGACCTTGATGACTTTCTGTGCCTCGAACGTAGGTTTTGAGGCCAAGGAAACGGAATAGTCGGAAGTCGAGACCGTGACATCGTAGTTCAGATCTTCCTCGTTGTTGCCTTTCAGTTCGATGGACTTGACGGAAGCGTCGGAGACCTCAACCTTAAGGAACGAGAATATATTCCTGAAGCTCAAGGTTGAAGAGCCTTTGCCGCACTTTGCCACGGCGATTGAACGGGTTGACGAGGTCGATGACGAGACTGTCCAAGAGGAAGCGGGATCACATCCGCTGACACCGGTCTCCGCAATGAACGCGTAATATTCATCGCAATCTTCCTTGATGCTTCCTTTCGATGTGAAGGTAGCGCTTGCCGAAGACACGGAGGAAGCGGTGATGGTCTCGGATGTGGATTGGCCGTCCTTGACTCCGATGAGATGAATAGCGTCACCGTCCGTCCAGGATGTCTTGAACGGTGTGGCCGCGGAAGCGTCAAGCGTGGCCGTGAATGTGGCGGCATTCACTTCCGGTTCCGGCTCAGGAGTCGGCTCCTGCTTCTCCTAGCAGGATGCCGCCGCAGAGAGAAGCACAAGAGCCGAGAGTAGTATTGAATGATACATTTTCATCTGATCCGCCGTTAATCAGCCAACGAAGGGATATAACCGTAAGGGACAAGTTCCCAAAGATCTATGAAGCCGTCCTGTGCGTTCCAGGAGTCCTTGAACACAATGGCAAGGTAACGCCCTGTGGCTCCAGAGGTTGAGTTTACTGAGTATTGCGCCTCGCTTGTCGAGAGTGTTCCGCTGATGAACGGAATGCCGAAGTGGCCTTCTGTCTGATAGTCAGCATCATTCGGGTCGTAAGCCTTTGAGCCGACATAGACCACAAAATTCTTGATGTAACGCATAGATGAGGCTGAGTCATTCTCGTAGAATGTGAAGCCTGTGAAGGCATATTCCTCACCTGCGGATGCCATTGTGTCTATTGAAAGCACTTTCGGGAACACCAGTTTGTTGTTGTCAGACTTTGAGCTGTGCCAGCTGTAAGCAGAGCGGTCGAATCTGCCGTCAAAGATCTTCTCAGGTGTGTTGATTCCGTTGTACTGGCCGTTAGTCACCGACACATTCCAGCGACTGCCGTCAAGCTGATAGGAAATGCCATCGGCTGATTTCGTCCAGTGGCTCCAGACAGTGTCCTTTCCCGCCGCAGGGCAGAAAGATGATGAATATTCAAACCTCTTGCCTCTCATAGCGTTCGGGAAGGTCACCTCGTTCTCGCCCGGCTTGAGGATCGTCTCGCACTCGACCCATTCATCCTGAAGGTTCTTGTAGCGGAAGCGTGTGGCTATCATCTCGTCCGTGGCCTTGGACATTACGATTTTGGCATCCCTGCCGTCCATTCTCGCGGAAGTGACCGTACGCTCGGAGCGGGATACCATCCAGCTGTCACCGTAAGGTGAGACAGTGATCTCGGCGGCGAGGGACTTGTTGCCGACCGCGTCGTAGTTTACGATGTCGAAAGTGTAAGATCGGTCCTCAAGGTTTCCGACCTCCATAGAGACCTTTCCATCAGAATAGTCGGCGTAGTCGATGCTCTGTGAACTTGCGTAGTTGTCCCAGAAAAGGGTGGCCGTGGTGACAGCCGGATCCATCGGTTTCTCCCAATTGATTATCACACTCTTATAGCCTATCACAGAAGAAAGGTTGACGGCCTTGGCCGGATAATCGTAGCCGCCTTTCTTGACCCACTCCTTATAGATCTCGTCCTGACCACCGCATGAGAAGAGCGCAACGGCCACCCCTACGGTCAGCAAAATGCTCAAATATGTTTTTCCTGTGTTCATAGTCTCAATTTTCTGTTTTGGTTACCCGGCCATAAAGAGATAGTTCTCCGAACTGTGCGGCGGCATTGGCCGCGTCAGGTATCTCCCATGCCACGTAAGACGTTAGAACTACCCTTAGGTAGCGGAAATGGTAGTAGGCATCCGGATAGGCCTCGCTGTCCAACTCGAAATCATTGCCTTTGTTGAAATACTCCCTGTCTTCCTGGGTGACAACTCCAGGTGTGCCATCATCAAGATAGCCGGATGGTTTGAACTGGATGAACTTGCCAAGGCACTTCCAGCTGTCATCGAAGCCGTGTTCTCCCTCTCCGGGAACACCGGACGGATTGTTGCTGCCCCAAAACTCGAAGTTACGGATGTGCGCGTCACCGAAGATCTGTGGATAGTCAATTCGAGGAAGAGTGGCGATACGGCTGAGTTCCACCTCGCACCCAAGATCAATTGTGAACCAGCAAGGGATAGGAGCTTTGTCGACGGCAAGGAAATGCGGAGATTTCGACTCTCCGGAACCATCCCAGAGACCTTTGACAGGGAAGGAAGACCTCTCCGACTCATACTTGAACAGATTGTCGTCGAGACTCCAGACTGCGCCACTGTTATAGGAGAAGCCTTTGGCGTTCCCTGGCTTGCCGTCAACATCCACTGCCGTCGCCGCCTTAGGAATCATAATCTCAGGCAGCGGAGCCAGCACTGTTTTGACAGTGTCGGAGATATTCCCCCAACGGTCACGCACATATACTCCGAACACAGCCTCTGTGGCCTCAATTCCCCTTCGTGTGAGGGTTATGTCATTGCTGGCCGTAAAGAGGGTTGTGACCTCCTTCCACTTTATATCACTTACCGGCTTGCCGGCGTTGTCCACATTCTCGTCGCGAAGCAGACAGACGGCAAGATCAGACTTGCTGTCGTTGCCTGTGATCTTGACTTTCACGCCTCCGGCGGCGGCTATCATGGTCGGTGTCACTTTACGGATGGCCGGAGTCTCCGGAGTGAACTTGACAGTCACAGGTTTGGACTTAACCTCGTTCACGTTGAAGGAACACACCTCAATTTCATGCTCATCGGTGTCGGCGTAACCCTCGACCTTGAGGCTGTCCACGTAGCGGGAGACCTTGGCCTCGACATTGACACCGCCACGGGTGTAGGAGGCAACCAAGCCCTTGATGTTCTTGTCATCCGGGATCTTGACCCAGAGGACGGCTCCTCCGCTTATAGGCTTTACCTTTGTTACCTCCACAGGCTGCGGGGCCGGGAGGCTTTCATCAAGCTGGTCGAGCCTTCCGTGGTTGTCCTCGGCGCAGCCGAAAGCCAGAAGCAGGGCGGAAACTATTGTAGATGCAACTATTGTTCTTTTCATTTGCTATGATTCTTAACTGTTACCAACCAATGTTCTGCACGAGGTTTGGATTGACCTCGATGTAAGGTGTGTAAATCGGCCAGAAGTAATCCTTGAGACCGAACTTCTGCTCGTAGATGAACTTCTTGACGTAGTAGTCCTCAGGATTCTTGGCGGTGATGTCGAACCCGTATATTCCTTTCTGGTACTCGGCGGCGGCCTCCTTCCATCTGCGAAGATCCCAGAACCTCTGACCCTCGAAAGCCAGCTCGTTGAGACGCTCTCTGTGGATGATGGCACGCATTCCGACCTTGGTGTTGTAGTAGCCAGGACTGTTGCTGTAGGTGTCCCAGGCGGTCTTCACGTCAGGGATCTTCGCGCGCTCACGGACGGCGTTGATGTACTTGAACAGGTCATCACTGTGCGCTCCGTTCGGGCCTTCCGCCTCGTTGATCGCCTCGGCATAGAGGAGGTAGAGGTCGGACAGACGGATCATCGGCCAAGGATACCATGTGGTGCCGGAGCCGGTGAATGTGTTGTTGCCAGTCCAGGTCGCCTGAATCGGGAAATGCTTCTTCGGGAAGAAACCCGTCACCGGACCGGTCTGGTTGCCTCTCTTGGCATGGATTCCACCCACACGGCAGGCCACATAGTGAACATCCTCCGGTTTGAGGTCGTTGAAGTTACCAAGCTGCCCGAGCCAGTTGCCTCCGTCGAATCCGAGAGAGGCGTAGTACCTCGGCTCTCGGTCGAAGTTGAGCTTGATGGTGGTGTAGCCCTTGCAGATGTAGTAGGCATGCTGGTCATCGCCGACACGCAGATCCATCGGGTTGATGTTCGCCCATTCGGAATCGTTGGCGATAGGAAGCCCGTGCACGGTGTAGAACTGCTCGGCAATCTTGAGCGGAACGCCGATGAATATGTAGCCTCCGAGCATGTCGGTGTACCCGTTGAGGATCGGCATGCAGAGCTTGTGGTACATTTTCATTGTTCCGGGATCCGGCTGTGTGTTGCCCCAGATGAGCTCGCTGTTCCACTTCTGGTTGAATGCGTTGCGGAGGGTCAAAGTGGTCTTGAGGGAGTCAGTCATGCGGTAGGTGATGTCATCGCCCTCGTAGAGGGAGATGTTAGCCTCCTCGGAGACTGCGATGGCCTCGCGGCAGGCCTCCATGGCGGCTGTCCAACGGACGAGCTTCTCATCATCTGTCTTCTCCGGAAACAGCCTCGTGGTTCCGTCGGTGTCCACGAGAGCCGCCTGTTCGGAGTTGCCGTTGAAAAGCGGGCTGGCGGCGTAGACCGCTACCTTGGCCTTGAGGGCGGCACAGATGGCCTTGTTGACGCGACCATATTCATCAACCGATGGATTGATGAGCGGAAGGTCAGGCATCGCCTTGTCCAGAAGTTCAATGATAAAGTCGAAGCATTCATCGATGTTGTTGCGGTGGACACGAACCTCATCGACAGAGGAGTCGATAGGGAGGCTCTCGCGTACAATCGGGACCGGTCCCCACTTGCGGACAAGGTTGAAGTGGAAGTAGGCCTTGAGGAATGTCACCTCGGCGATCCACTGCGCCTTCTCCGTCTCATCCATGTCCGGGACCTTACCGATGTTGTCGACAAAGATGTCACAGCAGCGGATTCCTTTGTACATGTCTGCCCAGTCGTTGGCGAACACGCTGTTGGCGGTCATGTTGCCTCTGGCGATGTAGGACATCGTGAACGGCACACGGCCGGCGGTGTTGGTCGTGGTACGGCCATAAAGATCCCAGTACTCATCGCTTCCGAGCATGGCCGGGTCGTTGCCCATAGAACCCTCAAGGGTCATGTAGGAATAGCAGGTGGCCAGATAGCGGATAGCCGAGGACCTGAGGTTGAACGCTGTCTCGATCGACGGCAGACCGTCGTCAGGAACCACGTTGAGGAAGTCGTTGCAGCCCGCCGACCCCAGCAGCAAGACCGCGGCCGCAAGGGAGGACGCTATTGATTTATGAATATTCTTGCACATGTTCATAGTCGAAGATTATTTGAATGTCACGTTCACACCGATGTTGAAAGTCCTCTGGATCGGGTAGTTGAATCCCTCTCCGGCGAGTTCAGGATCCCAGAGTTTGAACTTGCTCCAGCACAGGAGGTTGTTGCCCTGGAAGTAGACGCGTAGATTGTCGATGTGGATCTTGTTGGTAAGCTTCTGAGGAAGGGTGTAGCCGAACTCCATCTGCTTGAGACGGACGAAGGAGCCGTCCCTCATCCACCAGGTGCTGACCTGTGTGTTGTTGTGGTTCTCGTAGGCGCTGTAGCGCGGGTAGAGGGCGTAGATGTCACGGTTGTCCTCGCTCCAGTGGCTGTCGGAATAGGCCTTCAGAAGCTGTCCGTTGTTGACAAACGGAGCTGTTCCGTACTTGTTGTACTTCGTGCTGTAGGCGCTTGTGGCGTCAATCCAGAAAGACTCGCGTCCCAGACCTTGGAAGAACACCGAGAAATCGAAGCCCTTGTGACCGAGGGACACACCGAACCCGTAGATGATCTCCGGGGAGGTCGGATAGCCGATCGGCACCATGTCCGCGTTGGTGATCACACCGTCACCGTTGACATCGGTGTACTTGATGTCACCTCCACCGTACTGGCTACCGAAAGCGGCCTGCGAAGGGCTGTTGGCGGCATCCTCGTCATCGACGAACAGACGCTCGGCGATGTAACCCCATGTCTGCCTGATCGACCTGCCGGCGTGCTGGCGGTAGGATTCAGGGTAGGTAGGCTCCTCATAGACATCATACTTACCGGTGGAGTAGGTGAAGTTCGCCCTCGCGGACGCCCAGAGGCCGCTGGCCCAGGCCTGCTTGTAGTCGGCCTGGATGTCGATACCCTTAGAGCGGGCCTGGCCGATGTTGCCGTAGACGGCGGCCTGGAGACCCATGGTGTTAGGGATGTCGGCGCGCTGCATGAATATGTCGGTGCGGTGCTCGGTGAAGTACTCGGCGATGATGTCGAGCTTTTTGAATAGACCCAGCTCAAGGGCGTAGTTGCTCTTGTAGGACTTCTCCCAGGTGATGGCCTCGTTGGCGTAGCGCACGACTCCGATACCGTTGTAGCTCACGTTTCTGGTCTCGCCGAAAGATGCTCCCAAACCACTGTTGTTCATGCTCATCTCCGACAGGTAGTAGAAACGGTTGGAGCTTGAGCCGATGTTGTCGTTGCCGACAAGACCGTAGGAGTAGCGCAGCTTGAGATTGCTGACCACCTTGGTCAACGGCTTGAACCACTTCTCGTTGGACATCATCCATGCGAGACCCGCCGAAGGGAAGAATCCCCAGCGGTGGGATTTGTGGAAACGCTCGGAACCATTGTAGCCGAAGTTATATTCAACAAAATACCTCTTGTCGTAGCCGTAGGTGAAACGTCCGGAAAGGCCGGCGTTGCGCGATGGCAGGGACAGCTGGAGTGAGCCGGCGTTGGCGGTCAGGGACTCGCTGGCGGTGAAAACCAGAAGTCCTGTCACGTCGTGCTTTCCAAATGAGCGGTTGTAGTTCAGGCGGGTCTCGGAGTACATCGTGTTCTTCACCGTCTTCCCACTCTCGGAATATGTCAGGTAGTCCGTTCCGTTTTCGTTGATGCGGTTGACGTGGTACTCTCCCGTGTAGGAGTCGTAACGATCCAGCCTGTACCAATAAGGATTGAACTGGCGGTTCACTGTAAATTCGGACAACCTTGTGAGGTTGAACAATGTCATGAACGACAGACCCTTGGTGATGAACTTGAGATCCTGCTCAAGCTGTACGGCGGCGATCATCTGGGAGCGCTGGTAGTTCTTGTAGCCCTTGACAAGGTTGGCATAAGGGTTGATGTAGGAGCCATCCTCGTAGTTACCGAACATGATGTGCTGAATCCCCACATGCTCGTCGTCCACAGGGTAGTAGGCCGGGAAGAGCACAGGGTCGGAGTGCATGACCTGGCGGTAGACATCGCTACCTCCGTTCAGAGGGCCTTGATAGTCCCTGAAGTTACCGGTCAGGCGGACAGCCAGCTTCGTGGTCGGGGTGACGTTGATGTCCACGTTGGAGCGCAGGGTGTAGTTCTTGTCGTCGATGTTGTTGTTGAAACTGTTGCGCTTATCGACTTTCAGAACACCCGTGTCCTCGGTGTAGGCACCGGACACATAGTAGGTCGCAACCTTGCCTCCACCACGCGCTGAAACGTTTGCGCGGTAGCTTGTGGCAAAGTCCTTGAAAAGCATGTCGTACCAGTCGTTGGCCGGATAGATGAGGCGGTTGGCGCCCGGTTTTCCGGTCTGCTCGATCTTGTCGTAGGTGTACATCAACTCTCCGAGAGGGTCACGGGTGGAGATGGCCTCGTTGTACGACTTCATGTAGGTCACAGGGTCGGCGAGTTCCACGACATCGGTCGGGGCGGAGATCGAGGTCTCGACACGGGCGAAGATCTTCGCCGGACCTTCCTGGCCGCGCTTTGTGGTAACGAAGATGACACCGTTCGCTCCGCGGGCTCCGTAGAGGGCCGTCGCCGTGGCGTCCTTCATGATCGAGAAGCTCTCGATGTCGTCCGGCTGAAGGCGGGCGAGGTCAGTGGAGGTAAGCTCGATGTTGTCGATGAGGATCAGAGGGCTGGTGTTCGCGCCGAACGTGGTGATACCACGCACGAAGAAGTCGGCGTTGTCCTGTCCAGGCTCACCGGTACGCTGGTAGGCGATCACACCTGCCACGTTTCCGGCCAGGGCGGTGGTGAGGTTGCTGGAAGGAACCTTCAGGGTCTTGACATCAACCGTGGAGATGGAGCCGATGACGCTCTCCTTCCTCTGTTTACCGAAGGCGACCACAGTCACCTCGTCAAGTTCGTTTGCCGCGTTTTTGAGTTTCACGACGAAGTTGGTCATAGTACCGACCTGCAGAACCTGAGTCTCCTTTCCAAGGCACTCAAACTTTAGCTTGTCGGTAGGCTTGACACCGGTCAAATCGAACGAGCCGTCAAGGTCGGTCATCACACCTCGGGTGGAACCCTCGACGGAGACCGTCGCTC
>OHSO01000707.1_pt1 | contig 17427 bp, 16 predicted proteins | sample 1578651 | NCBI WGS metagenome assembly OHSO01 (sample SAMEA3879524, study PRJEB24766) | human gut metagenome | biome: human-associated habitat; feature: feces | place: USA | collected 1985/1987 | reverse complement strand
CTGAATGGATGTTCGGGGTCAGCGATGGTTTTGATATTGTCATAGGTAATCCGCCGATTCTCCGAGGCAGGGATATAAAACGGTATGGATATAACTGGGCAGGATTGTATCTGATAGCCATTTTCCCTTCACGTCATTACGACATAGAACAGTATCCTGCAGTGAAGGAATATCTTCTTTCATTTGGCATTGAAAGATTGGAGCAGACAGGTAAGGAGCACAACGTGAATGGCGAAAAGATAAAAGCTCGTAAGAAAACTAGTAATAAGTGGTTTGAAACGCAAGATAGCATAAGCTATTGGGAGGAATTTTCTAAGCCAAAAATAGTCTTTCAAGAGATTGTGCAAGAAAGTCAATTCTTTTACGATATGGATGGTCGCTTTATCTGTAACGACACATGTCGCATTATTGTTGGAAAAGAATTGTCGTTCCTACTTGGAGTACTAAATAGCAAGTTATTCTTTTATGCAATAAAGCACTTTTATGGAGGAGGTGTTTTGGGAGAACATGGCATTCGTATGAAGCACACGTTCTTCCAAAACTTCCCTTGTATTCAGTATAATTCTACGATTGATAAGCTTGTAAAAGAACTAGCTGAAAAGAAAAATGCGAAAGTTGAAAATCAAATTGGAAACAAAATATATAACCTTTATGGGCTTACCCCACAGGAAATACAAATGGTAGAGGAATAAGTTATACTATTTCCACAAGCCCAATGATTTTCCGCTCATCATCAGTCAGATTATACAAATCGAACAAGAGTGTGTCAATCTCTTTTGCTTGTTCTTTTGTATAGTTTGACTGAATAGCATTAACCTTTTCTCTGAAAATTCCGTTGGTATAATCAGAAACTTGCAGGACTGGTGTTTTGTCAAAGAATATTTTTCGTAGTTCTCTCGTTCCGCCCAATAGCTCTGGAAAATTATCGCGGAAACAGAATTTGAACAAAGAAGAATTTAAAAAAGCCGCCAAATATGATACATGCGCACCTGTTATCATAAACGATTTGTCATTTTGATAAAACCCTTTTTCGTCATAATAAAAAGGCAGATACTTTGTCATGTTTGGGTACATAATTTTTGGCTTAGAAAAATCCTCCAAATAAGCGCAGTTCCTAAGGTTATATGGTGTATCTCCTTTGTCTGCACGCTTCGATATTCTGTCCCAATATTGATCAAGATGAGCTTTGACAGCAGGGTAATCCTCAATATAAATACGCTCCAACTTACCACGGATACCATTGTGAGTATTTATTAACCACAAGTTTGCCCAGTTATATCCATACCGTTTTATATCCCTGCCTCGGAGAATCGGTCGTATAAGTTCAGCCGTTCGCGTGCGCTCGTCCTCAGACTGGCAATTGGCAAGGATTTCATCGTTTAGCAGTGTCTATGATGAAAGCGTCATTGTAGCCAGTCTTGATGCCGTAATTGATTTGGATATCCCAGTCCCTCAATGGTGTTCCAACAGCTTCAATCTTTCGCTTGATGCTTTGCTCAATAGGCGAAAGAATCACCCATGAATCAGAGTTACTAAATTCACACTCTGTCCCGCTCTGCTGCACGAAAACGCTCAGTTCTGTTCAGACAAAAAATGCTTGATATAACGATCAAGAGTATTTCTATCAACCTTACACAGCTTTGCAATTTTGCGCTTCGAAACATTCGCTTTAAGCAGTTCTCGAATAAGTGTTTCTTTTCCGTGTAACTTGTATTTCTCGGGAGCACTCTTTCGCCCTTTTGGTCTGCCAAGTATAACGCCCTCTGCTTTTTTACGCGCCAAAGCTTCCTTGGTTCGCTGACTGATAAGGTTGCGCTCAATCTCGGCTGACAAACCAAAAGCAAAGGCGAGCACTTTGCTTTGGATGTCATCACCAAGGCGATAGTTGTCCTTGATAGTCCACACTCGACACTCCTTTGTCATGCAAATATTCAGAATCTCCATTATCATGAACAAGTTGCGACCAAGGCGGGAAAGCTCAGCACAAATGATGAGATCATCCTTTTGCACTCGCTTAAGAAGCTTTCCCAATTCTCGCTTGTTATACGCTTTCGTTCCACTGATAGTTTCCTCAATCCAACCATCAATCACAAGTTTGTTGCGTTCGCAGAATTTGTTGATTTCAAAGCGTTGATTCTCTACTGTCTGTTTGTCACTACTGACTCTAATGTAACCGTAAATCATAATTGTCTATTTGTATTTTTATTATTCTAACGGAGCCGCCTATTTGTTTTGTTATGAATGAGTAGGCTCTCACTTAATAGAAAGTTTATGAATTGACCGAAATAGACAAATATGCTTCACTAAAATTCTCTCAACTGCGCATTATCATACGCCAAGAAGATTGTCAGAAATACAGATACGGCAAGAGCACACGCCATGCAGATAACCAGGAACTGGCGAAAGTGCTTACTTCGATACATCCTCTTTATCCAATACCAGGGATATGTCATGAATATAAATCGTGGCAAGGCTTTCATGGTTTGCGGTATGTATGGCTGCGCTATTGCCCTGGATTTCTTCGCTTGCATAAGCTTCATCATTGCTGCATATCGCTTTTCCGTCAGTTGGATATTGCGATTTATAGTCTCTGCATTTTTGTTGCAGTTGGCTGTGACCGTATTATACATATTGGCAAGTTCTGTGAAAACTGAGACGAGTTTGTCCACATACTTCTCGTCATCATAAAGGCGAGACTGCAAGGCGGTGCTGACAGCATCAGATATAAGGTTTGCCACCTTAGTCTCATCAATTTGCAGTGAGGAATCTGATTGCTCAGTAGCATTTTGATTTAGTTCTTCCGCAATTCTTTGCGGCAATGCCTGAATATCTGAGCGCAAACTGCTGAGGTTTGCTGCGATGATATCTTCTTTCATTATCTTCTGCGTTTTGAAGGTTTATGCTTTGTTTGCTGTTGAAGTTTCCACTTGTCCTTATCCTCATCTTTGTCACGCCAACCTTGACTATTGGTAGGACCACCGCCGCATTCCGTAGCCTGGACATGAGGCAGAAAGATTAATTCTTCCAATGCCTGACCGAAGAATACACATAAGTTGGAATAGCTGAGAGACGAGTCTAAACGGGAGCCAGCACTATGCGTTTCGTCTAAGGAGAATGACAATCCTACGACTTTATCTGTCAACTTATTGGATGTCGTCTGCATCTCTATATGCCGTTTGGATAGTTCTGCAATGAAACTTTCCCAGTTATTAGACGCTTGTCGTGCATCCAATACGGCAGCTTTGAGTTGTGCTTTCTTCATTTGCTGCGGACGCAAGCGATTCAAGTTCTGTTCTTTGCTGTTCTTTCGAGCGATGTACAGACCATATTCCTCTGTCAAAGCTCTACAGATGCGAGCACTGCGATAACGCTCATTTCTATCAGAGAGAACATTTCCGTCATTGTCTACAATGTTATAAACAATGTGACAATGTGGATGCTTGGTGTCGTGATGGCGGGCTATGATAAACTGCGTATTGACGATTCCCATACGCTTCAACCATTCCTTTGCAATCTCTGCCATAAGAGCGTCACCCTCTTCATTGTCAGGAAAACGCTCTGCGTCTCGCGGAGAAAACGAGAGCGCTATATGCTTTACTGGTTTCTTGCGATTGGGACGCATGGCAGCTTGAACATAAAAGATGTCAGCAATAGTCTTGTTGTCCGTTATGCATACCCCTTCGTGAGCCAACAGATTGGCTCGCTTGGTTTGGCTTTTGTCATTATGAGCATAGTTGACGAGACCGCCAAAGTCTACCCTGTTCATTATCTTAGCTATCATGACGCATAGGCTTTACTTGGTTAATAATACTACTGATTGCAGCAATGATATGCAGGCATTGCTCCTTTACGGCATCAAAGCCGTCAATGTGCATCTGGTGTGCAATCTGATTTACATTGTTTGCAATACCCGACAAATCACGAATCTGCTTTGCTAATTCAGGAGAAATCGTTTCTCTTATATGGTTGTCCATTGCTGCCTGATGGCAATACTCGCTGACGGACAATCCTGCTTTTGATGCCTTGGATAGAATGTAGATGAAATCATTCTCACAAAACATTATCCGCACTAACTTCGTGCGTTTCTGATAATCAGCCAACTTGGGGCGACCACCTTTGTTATCTTTTACTTTTGTCATTGTCTCATATTTAATAAAGGTATGATGTGTAGGTGATTTTTTAGAGTGGGAAGTACATAATGTCATTCATTGCAAATCGGAGTTTTGCCTTGATGGCATGAAGCTACAGTTTTAGTGACACTAAAACACAAACTTGCCACTCTAAAAATCACCCTTCTTTCTTTTGATAAATTCCCTGTTCCACTCGGCATAGCCGACGTTCCTTTATGAACACATCTATCCACTTTGAAGCTGTGCTTCGATTCTCGTTTTGTACTTCAATAAGAGCATCGTAGTCCTTTTTGGTGAATGTGTTGGGCAGTAACTCGAAGAAAGCGTTACGCCTTGAAGCCACACTTTTTTCTTGCAGGTCTGGAACCGAGCGCCTCTGGGCTCTCATCAGTTTTCGGTAGATAAAAACCGAATGGGCAAGTAACGTGTCGCAGATACTCATTGCAGTACGGAAATCCTCTTCTTGACAGAAAAGATGAACAGAACCGTCTGGCGCATGAGGAAGTTTGAACATTTCCGTTTCAAATGTCCTCACGGCTGTCAATACCATCATGATGCGATAAGCCATTAATCCCATACGGCGAACGATGCCTTGCATACCATTACCCACTTCGTCACAACATTCATCGTTGGTACTCTCATAGTGTTTCAGAAACTGCATTTGTAAATGCTCTGGTATATAGAACGTGTAGTTGCCTTTCCGCATGAAAGATTCACGCAAATGAAGAAAACGCTCTCCCAACAACTTGAATTTTGCATTCTTTGACTGTGACACATCGCTTGTGGCAAACACATTGCGAAAGCCTCTCTTGAATGGAATGAAGTAGAAAGCAAATCTACTGAACAAGCCATCCTCAGCTGTTGGCGTGAGACGACATACCTGTTCTGGCGTACCAGCCAAGACTACGGATATGCGTGGATTGTCAACATCGTAGAACTCTCTATCCTTGGTGCGGTTTGCCCCTAATGGTTCATGATGATATGCCTTCCGCAATACATCCGAATAGTTGCCAAAGTCAGATTTCAAAGTTTGGCTTAATGTGTCTCCTTCGGTTTCAAACAGAATCACGATGCCATCATTCTCCTTTGCAATACGTTTGAATGCACTTGCGCTGCTATTGGCTGGCACAATGAGCGTCTTTATAGGAGGCTGTTCTGGCATTTGAGCATTTTCTGATTTCTTCCCCTTGGTATATTCCGCCATGTCTGCCTTATATTGCGCATCAAGAGTTTTCGTCAATTCATGGAGTTGCCGATTGATGGGTGTTATCAACTCCCGGCACAAAGTCAATGCCCCTTTGCCCATACCAGCCTCTGCCGTCACGAAAAGGTAAAGGTTAGGATAAACGACACGCTCATCATAAACTCCACAGAAATTAGGGAAACATACAGAGAGTGTTGCAATGGATCCAATCAATATTGTTCCTCTATCATCTGAAGAAATAGCATTGTCAACAACTTCCTTCAAGAACACTGGCAATTGTTCATACACCTCTTCAGGAAATGCAGGCAATTCACACTCGTCTTTTACCCATTTACCCGTTTCTCCATTTTGGATATTTGGATAAATGGATATTTGGCTACCTTTCAGAGAAACACCCACTTGCTCAGCCATGTAGAAGAATGTGGCTATGGTGATGCCTTGCCGTTTGCCTTGCAGACAATACGTATATTGCTTGTCAGCTTTCGCATATTTATAGTCGTGATGAAGTTTGCTGAGCCTATGAAAATATGTTCTACCGCTTTCACCACAACCATCAGCAATAGCAAAACCTAAGTTCACCCAATCATTATAAGATGGGGCAATGTCTATGTGCAGACTTTCAATTTCACAGACCACTCGGTTGAGGTCTTCTTCCACATCGCTATATACGATGGATGAAGTCTGCTTTTCCACATCGTTCAGCTTGCTTGGCAATGCTTCAGAATGGACATTCTCCCATTCTTGGGCGGAAAATATTTTCTTTGACATGTTCTTCGTATTTGGGATTAATAAAAACATCAGGATCATGAGGCAGAAAGCAGGAACGAGCAATATCGCTTCCTGACATATCCACATTTGGATAACCTGCATGTGCAAGATAATTGGCTATTGCCCTAAAGAAACGTGAGTGTTCCATACCTTGCAAATCAACAGCAATTATCCATTTCAAGCCATCACCAGACGGACTGACAAACATAAGTTCGGTCTCAAAATACTCATCGGCAAGCAATCGTTGCTTCAAGTCTATGAGATCTGGCACATGGTCAAAGTCAATACACATCAAACCGGAGTGCATCAGCAAATCATCTTCTCTACGCTTTCTGAACAAACCAGAAAAGGTGCAATAGTCAAAATGCGTTGCTTTATAGCACTTGGCTTCAGCCTTATTAGTGAGATTGCGCAAGGCAGCAGTCGGTAGCATGGCATAATGCCCAACTATATAACGATAGATGTCAATGATACCGACTGCTCGCAATGGTTCCGTATTTAGGATAGGCTTGCGGAAGAACGAGAACTGATAGCTATCTGTTATCTCCATACCACACCCTTGCCTTTTTTTGAGTTGATGAATTCCTCAGCCTCACGCATCAAATCATTCTCCGACTTGCACGACTTACTCTTCAGCCACTCGTCTATTTCTGATTGCAAAAAAGCCAAAGCCTTGTTTATCTTATGTACAGGTATCTGTTTGCCAGAAACCCATCCATAGACAGTCTGCTTGGCTGGATGTGAAGGCAGATAAGCGCAAAGTTCATCCATATCCATCCATTTTGGCTTGTTGTTCTCTTGCTTAGTTTGCAAGACATTTACAGTTTCCTTCAGTTCTTCAACTGATTTGATAAGGTAGGACAATGCTCCCGGCATCTCCTCCAACGATTTTACTTCTATTTCCATGATTAGAATATTTTTGAATTGTGCCGCAAAGATATCCGGTTGTTTATTGGTGCAAAACAAGTGGAACAGCCCCACACAATTAGCACCTGTCATAGCCCTTGGTTTGCCCTAATGTTTTAGATTTTGTTAAGACAGATGCTTTCATTTGATTATGTATAAATCATTGTCTGAGCAAGAATTTCACTCAGGAATACATGGGAATAGTTCAGTAAGGAGAAAAACGGATGTTTAGGAAAGAGTAAACCCCTCATTTGTATGGTGGCAAATGAGGGGAATGCGGTGGAAATAGAATAAACGATGAGTATAACTCATTGACTATCAAAGGTGGCAATCGCCACCAAGCGTAAAATCTATATTATTGGTTACTTACTCTGCAAATTGTCAATGTGTATAGTGTTGGCAGCCTTTTCCTTTGCTGAGTCAACGATGTGGGAGTATATTTGGGTGGTCTTGACATTGGTATGTCCAAGCATCGACTTAATTGTATAGATGTCCGTGCCAAGTTCCAACTGGAGCGTTGCATACGAGTGGCGGAAGCAATGGAAGGTTATATGTTTCTTGATGCCAGCAGCCTCTATCCATTTCTTCAATGGCTTCGAAATCCAGGCAGCGTTCTGCAACCCTGCAAAAACAAGAAGCTCCTCGTCTTCAGGACGAGTACCACACATGGCATACGCCTGGTCGGAAATGGGAAGATACGCACCCACCTTTGTCTTTATCTGTGAGATGTCTATGCGCCAACTGCCGTTGCTTGTCTGTGATATTTGCTTCCACTTCAAGTTCTTGATATCTATATGACGCAAACCAGTCAAGATAGAGAAGAAAGAAGCGCGTCTAAGTACATCACTCTCGCAAGGGGTATCAGCCAATCGCTTCACTTCGTCAAGAGTGAGCGATGCTCGCAGCTTGTCTTCCGATGGAATGCCTTTCACCTTGGCACTCACATCCACTGTGAGATATTCGTCAATGAAAGCTTGCTTCACTCCTGCCTTGACGATAGCGAAATAGGTAGAGGCAGTATTGCGTGACACCGTCCCTTTCTTGTTTCCTCCCAAAGGAGCGCGAAGCAGAAACATCTTGATATCTTCCAACAGTTTCACCGTTACGCTCTTGAAAGGTATTGGTTTTCCTTCTGAATATATCTTCAACAATTCGCCCACCCGATTCCAATTCACAATGATGGCATTGGAACTATTGGGATGGCGTTTGTCTATGATGTCAATGAAATATTTAATGAAGTCTTGTGCGTTACGTTCATTCTGTTCAATGATTTCTTCCTCACGGTCGGAATACAGGGCGGCATTGTCATATTCATGCTGCCGAAGTTTGCGCACGTTGTCAGCATAGATGCAAGCCTCTTGGTCTATGCGCGACTTGCATTGGATAATGCCATTTACGTCACGCTTCGGCTTGTAGTTGAACGAGCCGTCAGGCAGCACACGGGCTATGGACGACATATCCCATTGTGGTGTGGAGATGGTTCGGTTTACAGACTCAACCACACGATTGGGCTTGTTGTCTCCTTTCTTATACACAGGGTACGATTCGATGAAAAGATACCACTCGTTGTCATGGTGAACGGACTTGCGCAGCTTCACGGTCACCTTGGTGTTCGATAATGCTTTCTTCATATTCGGTTTATTCTACTTCTGATTTATACAAATTGTCTATTTCTTCTTTCGGCACATACACATAATTACCTATCTGCCGTGACGGAATGGAATATTTGCGGATATGCGCCCATACCGAGCTGTCGTTGATGTGGTAGAGGTTGCATATCTCACCAATGGAATAACAGTCCTCTGGTTCCATACTGTACCTTCTGGGCACAGGTTTCTCTCTTTCTGCAAGACTGTCTTTTCTGGTGAGAAACATCGTCTCCAAGGCTGAGCGTTTGATTCGGGTGAGTCGCTTACCGACGTTGATGGCAGGAACTGTACCGTTCTTTATCAGCCGATAGAGTGTAGTACGTTCCACTCCGAACATCGCCACCGCCTCCTTCACCGACACATATTCCCTAATATCAGGAATGTGCTGTGCCAAACGATTCAGCTTTTCGTTCTTTTCCTTTGCGTCCTTCTTTCGTTTCCAAGCCACCTTGCTGCACTTAGGCGAACAATACTGGCTGTCAAGAGTCTTGGCAAGGAAAACTTCACCACAGACCTTACACTTGCGTTTGATTTCAAATCCTATTGCTGGCATATCATCTACTTTTAAGTATGCATTAGCATGTTTTGGTAGGAACAAGTCCCACTTTATCTACTTTTTTGTTGTGTTGCAAATGTGCTGCAAATAAGCGATAAACAAGCGCATAACAAAGGCATAAGAAACAAGAACCCCATAAACGCAAAAAGCGTGCAACTCATTGAGCTGCACGCTTTTGCTTATTGTTTATTATGTGTTTACCTTTCGGCATTACTTCACCTCCTCGAAGTCAGCATCCTGGATGTTGTCATCGGACTTGCTGTTGGTCTGCTGGTCTGCGCCGGGCTGAGCACCTGCGCCGGGCTGAGCTCCACCCTGATACATCTGGGCGCTGGCAGCCTGCATTACCTGGTTGAGGTTGTTGATGGCGCTGTCGATGGCGGCTACATCAGCGGCTTTGTGAGCGTCTTTGAGCTGCTGCAGAGCCTGTTCGATGCCTGGTTTCTGGTCGGCAGGAATCTTGTCACCATTGTCCTTGAGGAAGTTCTCGGTGGTGAAAATCATCGAGTCGGCCTGGTTCATCTTGTCGACTTTTTCGCGTTCAGCCTTGTCGGCAGCAGCGTTCTGCTCGGCCTCAGCCTTCATGCGGTCGATTTCCTCCTGGCTCAGACCAGACGAAGCCTCGATACGGATGGCCTGCTCCTTGCCGGTGGCCTTATCCTTGGCACTTACGTTGAGGATACCGTTGGCGTCGATATCGAAGGTTACCTCAATCTGAGGCACACCACGACGTGCGGGAGCGATTCCCTCAAGGTTGAACTGGCCGATGCTCTTGTTCTGAGAAGCCATGGGACGCTCGCCCTGGAGTACGTGGATGGTCACAGCGGTCTGGTTGTCAACAGCGGTAGAGAACACCTCGCTCTTCTTGCAGGGGATGGTGGTGTTGGCGTCGATGAGTTTGGTCATTACGCCACCCATAGTCTCGATACCCAGTGTCAGAGGAGTTACGTCGAGCAATACGATGTCGCCCACGCCGCTCTCCTTGTTGAGGATGGCACCCTGGATGGCAGCACCGATGGCTACTACCTCATCGGGGTTAACACCCTTAGAAGGCTCCTTGCCGAAGTAGTTCTTTACCAGAGTCTGAACAGCAGGAATACGGCTTGAACCACCTACGAGGATGACCTCGTCGATATCAGATGCCTGCAGACCGGCGTCGCGCATAGCGTTCTGGCAAGGTACGAGACAAGCCTGAATCAGGTTGTGGGCCAACTGCTCAAACTGCGAGCGGGTGAGGGTCTTAACCAAGTGCTTGGGCACACCGCCCTCGGCGCTGATGTAAGGCAGGTTGATTTCGGTTGAGGTAGAGCTTGACAACTCTATCTTAGCCTTCTCGGCAGCTTCCTTCAGACGCTGCATAGCCATAGGATCCTTGGTCAGGTCGATGCCTTCGTCGGCCTTGAAGCCGTTGGCAAGCCAGTCGATGATAACCTGGTCGAAGTCATCACCACCGAGGTGGGTATCACCGTTGGTAGAGAGTACCTCGAACACGCCGCCACCGAACTCCAGAATGGAGATATCGAATGTACCGCCACCGAGGTCGAATACGGCAATCTTCATATCCTTGTTGGCCTTGTCTACACCGTAAGCCAGAGCGGCTGCGGTAGGCTCGTTGACGATACGCTGTACGTTAAGACCAGCTATCTGGCCAGCCTCCTTGGTAGCCTGACGCTGAGAGTCAGAGAAGTATGCAGGAACGGTGATTACGGCGTCGGTAACCTCCTGGCCCAGATAGTCTTCGGCAGTCTTCTTCATCTTCTGCAGAATCATAGCTGAAATTTCCTGCGGAGTATAAAGACGTCCGTCAATATCTACACGCGGAGTATTATTGTCACCTTTCACTACTTTATAAGGAACACGAGCAGTTTCCTTCTGTACCTGATCCCAAGTTTCACCCATGAAACGCTTGATAGAGAAAATAGTACGTTGCGGATTAGTGATTGCCTGACGTTTTGCAGGATCACCTACTTTACGTTCACCACCGTCAACAAATGCAACGATAGACGGAGTGGTACGTTTACCTTCGCTGTTTGCGATTACTACCGGTTCATTACCTTCAAATACTGAAACACATGAATTTGTGGTTCCTAAGTCAATACCAATAATCTTTCCCATAATTATATATCTTTATTTATTTGTTTTCAATTAAACTGATTTCTTGGCGAATGGTTCACGAAGGACTTCTTTTTTCTTTGGTGCACCAACCGCACGCCCTTCATAAAACAAACGGTATGCCAAAAATAAGAATGTGACAAAGGCTGACAAAATGACTGATTTATTTGCTATATGATACTTTTAAATGGATTCATATAAGGCAAGAATGTCAGAACTCCACCAAATAAAATACCTGTCAGCATCCTAGCATAATGCCATAAATGCAATCGGCCTGTTTTCTCGTTTATGAGAAAACAGGCCGACCCATATCAATTCGAATGTAGATGGATTATTGTTTCTTCAACACCAACAATTCATTTCCATTTTCACCTAACAAATATACTTTATCATCTTTCATGCTGAAACTTTTTGTTTCATTCAAAGCATTCAGCACGATAGTTTCAGTTTCCATATCAGGACACATCATCATGGTAGTAGCAACATTGTCAAATCTCAAAGAATTGGGTTTTCCATCTTCCTGCATTAACGCACCATTTATGGTATTACAGCCCACATTACCGTAAATGCGGCTTTCATCCAAATTAAAACCGATAAAAGGGGTCACCTCAGCCGTACCTACAATCTTCTTTCCATTCACCAATTCAATAACCCATTCTCCTGAAAGATCAGACAGTGACACTTCCGGAGCCGCCTTCTTTTCCAAAGTCATCAACGGCCGACCATCTTGATTACATAGAGTTATCACGTCGGGCTTGTCAGAAACCGTCTGGAAAGAAGTCACTTTATCCAATGCACCCAATACCATCTGCTCAGTCTTCATATCAGGGCACATCATGCGGGTACTTCCTATCTGTCCAAACTTCAATGTACCTGGCTTCAGAGAGTCGGCTTCAAAACTTCCCATCATACGGTTACATCCGCTATTGCCATAAATACGTTTCTGAGCTACATCAAAACCAATGAAAGGCATTCTCTCTGTAGATATCTTCTGTCCATCCACCTCTGTAATATTCCATTCCCCATCCAGAGAAGAAACAGACAACATATTCTTTCCACTACCACAAGATACAATCAATGCTCCGGCACAAACAGCCATCATTTTCAATACTAGTTTTTTCATATTATTTTTTTGTTAAATCTGTTAGTTTAGTGTGCAAAACTAACCATTTTATTTTTCACTATAGCAATTATACACAAAAATTTTATACCTTTGTATCAATTTATATATACTAACACTTAAAGCAATGAAAAGGTTTTTAGCCATTTTAATTGGGGCAACAAGCTGTAGCCTATGCACTTATGCACAAAACGGATATATAGTCACGACTACTTCACAACAAACAAGTATTTCCGTAGAATCTTTGGAAAAACAGTTTATAAACGATCATTTCAAGTATTACAACCTGTGTGACTGGACACCAGGCATGAAATTCATGGTGATGCCGGAACGTAAAGACATCATTATTCCTCCTTTTAAATCGGCGGAAACCAACAAGGAGGTGGATACAGGAGAGTTAAAACATAAGATTTTTGAATATCTGGGTTCAGAAATTACCGAACGGGGCTTTGTACATTTTAACTTTGAATGTGAAGGGCAACAATATTATCACGAACTTAAAAACACCACTCTGGAACAATATTGCCTGAAGCCCAAAGCCGGTATTCCTACCCTTGCCTACCTGGGTGATGTGGACATAGCCAAAGAACTGCTGGAAGGACAAACCCTATATATGCGTACCAATAAAGTACGTATAGATGATCCCAACAGCATATCGGGCTATAAAGAGGTCCCGATTGGTATAAATGAAGAAGTAACAGTAACAGCTGTCGGAGTGGGCAGCCGCGCATACCCTGTAAAAATCGTATTCCAAGACAAGAAAGGAAACACCTACTATCAGCCGGTAGCTATATCAAAGACTAATTGTGGCATGGCAGACAGTGATTTTATTATGGAAAATAAAAATAAATATTTTCCAAATTCATTTAGCTTCAGTGATGCAAATACAAAAAAATCAAAGAATCTGATGAGTAAATATGGAAAAAAACCTGTCTATCTGAAAGCGGAAACGGAATGTCTAGATGAAACAGACACTCCGGTGAGACTTCCCCGATATACACAATTCACCATCAAAAATATAATCTCACAAAACAACTCTCCTTACGTCTTTTTAGAATTGGAAAACATAGATGGAAAGAATTATAAGATAAAAGCTGCATTCACCCATACGAGTGTAGTTGATGTGATTTTACAATCAGACAATTATTTTACGGATCTATTCGGCATAGGCAACTTACGAACCAAGTATCCGAATATCACAGAAGAAGTTTGGAACATGATAAGCCGCGGTAAGGTACGAAAAGGAATGACAACCGACGAATGTCGTCTGGCATTGGGTAATCCCATGCGCATTCATATAGTCACGGGTGGCTATGAAACATGGTCCTACGAAAGAAAAACCTTAGATTTCACCAATAAGAAACTAGACCGTATCCACTAATACCCAAAATATTTTGTTATCTTTGCCCTGTGAACGGTAATGTCTGCCGGGCATTTTATTTTAACAAGAATAAAAAACAGCAAATGGGTAAAGTATTAATTATCGGTGCAGGCGGTGTAGGTACTGTCGTAGCACACAAAGTGGCTCAGAATCCGGATGTATTCACTGACATCATGATCGCCAGCCGTACAAAATCAAAATGTGATGCAATCGTAAAAGCTATCGGCAATCCAGCTATTAAGACTGCACAGGTAGATGCGGACAATGTAGACGAACTGGTAGCCCTGTTTAATAGTTTCAAACCCGAAATCGTCATCAATGTAGCTCTGCCTTATCAAGATCTGACCATCATGGAAGCTTGTCTGAAAGCCGGGGTGAATTATCTGGATACAGCAAACTATGAACCAAAGGATGAAGCTCATTTCGAATACAGCTGGCAGTGGGCTTATAAAAAACGTTTTGAAGACGCAGGACTGACAGCGATACTGGGTTGTGGATTCGATCCGGGAGTAAGTGGTATTTATACAGCCTACGCAGCAAAACATCATTTTGACGAGATGCACTACTTGGATATTGTGGACTGTAATGCCGGCAACCATCACAAAGCGTTCGCTACCAATTTTAATCCTGAAATCAATATCCGCGAAATTACTCAGAACGGACGTTATTATGAAGAAGGCAAATGGGTGACCACCAAGCCATTGGAATACCACAAGGATCTGACTTATCCCAATATCGGTCCTCGTGATTCCTACTTGCTGTATCATGAAGAGCTGGAATCATTAGTTAAGAATTTCCCGACCATCAAACGTGCTCGCTTTTGGATGACTTTCGGTCAGGAATACCTGACTCATCTGCGTGTCATCCAGAATATCGGTATGGCCCGCATTGACGAAATAGATTATAACGGAGTGAAAATTGTTCCGTTACAATTCCTAAAAGCCGTACTCCCCAATCCACAGGATCTAGGAGAAAATTATGAAGGCGAAACTTCTATCGGATGCCGCATCCGAGGCGTAAAGGATGGCAAAGAACGTACTTACTATGTTTACAACAACTGTAGCCATCAAGAAGCTTACAAAGAAACTGGAATGCAGGGAGTAAGCTATACAACTGGAGTTCCAGCCATGATTGGAGCCATGATGTTCCTGCAAGGATTGTGGAAACGTCCGGGAGTATGGAATGTAGAAGAGTTTGATCCCGATCCATTTATGGAACAACTGAACAAACAAGGTTTGCCTTGGCATGAAGTATTCGATGGTGATCTAGAACTTTAAAATAGTGATTAATGGCCCATAATTCATACTTGGGCCACACTAACCATTAATCATTAACCACTAAAAAATGAACATAGGAGATAAAGCCCCGGAAATATTAGGCTTAAACGAAAAAGGAGAAGAAATTCGTTTAAGTAATTACAAAGGAAAAAAGATAGTACTCTATTTTTATCCTAAGGATATGACATCTGGTTGTACTGCCCAGGCATGTAATTTGCGTGATAATTATGCGGAACTGCGCGCCCATGGTTATGAAGTAATCGGTGTCAGTGTGAATGATGCCAAATCGCATCAGAAATTTATTGAAAAGAACGAGCTACCCTTTACTCTTATTGCCGATACCGACAAGAAGTTGGTAGAACAATTCGGAGTATGGGGAGAAAAAAGTATGTACGGACGTAAATATATGGGTACATTCCGTACAACTTTCATCATTAACGAAGAAGGCGTGATTGAACGTATCATCTCTCCCAAAGAGGTGAAAACAAAAGAGCACGCACAACAAATTTTATAAACCAACAGATTTATGGCAAAAAAAGATAACGAAGAAATTCCATTCGCAGCAAGTCCGAGTGCCGGAAATAGTGAAAAACTGAAAGCGCTGCAAGCTGCAATGGATAAGATAGAGAAAACTTTTGGTAAAGGCTCTATCATGAAAATGGGTGATGACAACGTACAGGAAGTGGAAGTGATTCCTACCGGGTCTATCGCCTTGAACGCCGCATTAGGGGTAGGCGGCTATCCCAAAGGTAGAATCATAGAAATTTATGGTCCCGAATCATCCGGTAAGACTACATTGGCTATCCATGCCATTGCTGAAGCTCAGAAGGCAGGCGGCATTGCCGCTTTCATTGATGCCGAGCATGCTTTCGATCGTTTCTATGCGGCCAAACTGGGAGTGGATGTAGATAACTTATGGATATCACAACCCGATAACGGTGAACAGGCACTTGAAATTGCTGAGCAATTGATACGCTCATCCGCCATTGATATCATTGTTATCGACTCTGTCGCGGCATTGACTCCGAAAGCTGAAATTGAAGGAGATATGGGTGATAACAAAGTAGGTTTACAGGCACGTTTGATGTCTCAGGCTTTGCGCAAGCTTACGTCAGCCATCAGCAAGACCAATACAACTTGTATTTTTATCAACCAGTTGCGTGAAAAAATCGGTATCATGTTTGGTAACCCTGAAACAACTACCGGTGGTAATGCTCTGAAATTCTACGCTTCCGTACGTTTGGATATCCGTCGCTCCACTCAACTGAAAGATGGTGAAGAAGTAATCGGCAACCAGACTAAAGTAAAAGTGGTGAAAAACAAAGTGGCACCTCCTTTCCGTAAAGCCGAATTCGATATCATGTTTGGTGAAGGGATCTCAAGAGCTGGTGAAATCATTGATTTAGGTGCTGATTTAGGCATTATCAAGAAAAGCGGTTCATGGTACAGCTACAACGAAACCAAACTGGGACAAGGACGTGACGCCTCCAAACAAGTGATTCAGGACAACCCCGAACTGGCGGAAGAACTGGAAGGTCTGATTTTCGCAGCACTGAAAGAACAAGAATAAATCGTTCTCACATATATGCAACATATCACATTCATGACCAGTATATACGGAAACAATACATTTTAAATAAAAGCCGTTTTGACCTAACCATAATAATAAGGTTAGGTCAAAACGGCTTTATCCTCAAACATTATTTCCAATCACTATTTTTCAACTTTCATAAAACACCTGTATCCATATTTTACAAAAAGCATCTACTTTTTCAATTCAAATCCTAACATCAGCCCGTCATAAGCTTCAGCTACACTGTTAAGAGTGGCAGCTGTGGAATTTACTTTGGAAGCCGCTCCAGTAATCACCTTTAGAATAGACATCAACTTATCAGCATTAAACACAAGACTCATACTATTTCCTGTCACTGTCACATAAGCTACCGTCTGTATGCCCAACTTATTTTTCATAGTAATCGTCTTAGCTTCATCATCAAAAACATAAGTGCCGCTTACCGTACGTTTTTTCAATATATATGAATAAGTACCATCCTCCTTGAAAATATACTTAATACCAGCCAAACCAATCTTATCATATATTGTCTGTAATTTTTCTTCCACTTCTTTGGCCGCTATCTCTCCACCAGCCTTTGCCAGCAACTGATCACTCTCGAACTGACATTCAGGAGCCTGATAAGTCCAAGTCCCCACAATGGAATGAGCCGTAGTAGCCTTGTTACCAATTACGGCCTTTGCCACTCCTGTCAATACAGATTTCAAATCCTGCGCCTCAGCATGGACAGAACACATAGACAATATCAAAA
>OHSO01000692.1_pt1 | contig 17726 bp, 17 predicted proteins | sample 1578651 | NCBI WGS metagenome assembly OHSO01 (sample SAMEA3879524, study PRJEB24766) | human gut metagenome | biome: human-associated habitat; feature: feces | place: USA | collected 1985/1987 | reverse complement strand
ACACCGATTCCCCCTTCACGGGCAATGGCAATGGCCATTTTCGCTTCTGTAACCGTATCCATAGCGGCAGTCACAAAAGGGACTTTCAACTCGATGTTGCGTGAGAACTTAGTCGTGAGTTCGACTGTTTTTGGTAAAACTTCAGAATAGGCGGGGATCAACAATACATCGTCGTAGGTTAATCCGTCCATTACGATTTTATCTGCAATAAATGACATAGGGCTTTATGCGTTTAGATTTTATTGCGTGCAAATATACGCATTTTATTCAATATGGGAAAACGATAGAATATTTTTTTGCTAAGAGAATACGAAATTTTGCAGAAATAAAAAGAATCAGTCCCCCAAATGGCTCACATAAAACAATTACAAAAAAACAGGGAGTTCATGAAACAAATGAAGCGCTTTTATTCTTCAGGTCCAGTGTTTTTCATTAAATTTGTACTTTGAACAAAAGAAACAAAAGAAACATGGAAAAACAACCGCAATTTCCCTTTGCGCCCAAAGACTTCGCACGCTGCCTTAACGCCACATGCCCCCGTTCCCAAAACTGCCTGAGACGAACTGCCGCCCTGCAGGATACGGATGAACATCTATTTCTCAAAGTGGTAAACCCGCTCCGTTATCCCAAGGAGGGTGAAGAATGTGAACTGTTCCGTTCCACCGACAAAGTGCGGATGGCATGGGGAGTCACCCACCTGCTGGACAATGTGCCCTACAAAGAAGGCAGCCTGCTGCGCAATATGATCATCAACCACCTGGGCAGAAGCCAGTATTACCGGTGCTTCCGCAAGGAACGCCCTTTTGCGCCACAAGACCAACAGACCATTCGCATGCTGTTCCGCCAGAGAGGCATCAGCGAAGAGCCGTCATTCGACTACTACACAAATGAATTTAACTGGTAATATCCGTCACACTGTCACAGCCGCATGCAACACATTGTACGACAATAGTTTACCACTATGACAGATGGTGTAACGGATGGTGTGACGGACTTTTATCTGTCACACCGCCGCCTCCGGATCTCATCATGCCCTTACCAGCTGATACACAGTGCCTTTACGTGTATGCCGTGAAGGAATACCCTGTTTCCTCAAAATTCGTCCGAATGCCGCCACCCTCTTGGCGTTCAATGGAATATCCACTTCCTGATGCAATATCTTCAATATTTCGGCAGGCGCCATCCACTCGCCCTCTTCCCCCGCTTCCGCCATGCGGAAATAACGGAAAAGGAACTGCTCTTCAGGAGAATATTGCTGAAATTCGCGGTTCGCCTCCGTCATGACATACTCGTCCGCATCATTAAACCAGTAACGCTCACCGTGCGCCAGCTCGTGCATGGCCTGTGCATACAACTGATCGTAGTCTATGGGACGCGAGGTATCAATCACCCCCTTCACCTCAATGCAGATGAAGCGGCGGCTGCCCGAAGGATCGGTCAGCAAATCCTTGTGGTTACTGGTGGCAATGAACGAAGCATAGCGGCGCATCTCCACCACCGATGTGCCGTAAGGCCGGCGCGCATTCACCACCGGCTTTTGCAGAATGTGCTTCAAGAATCCCTGTTGTGTGGCGCTCACCTGGTCGAACTCGTCAATATTGATCAGCGCGAATCGATTCAGGCTTAGTTCGACATCTTGCGTGAGAAATCGAGGCTGTCCGTATAGTAGGAGCATTCGGAAGGCGGCATGATGCTGCGGCAAAAGGTGGACTTGCGCGTTCCCTGCGCTCCCACCAGCAGGGGCGAAACACTGTTGGCATAGCGCTTGTCCATCCCCCGCCAATGAGCCACCATGTTCAGAAACCAGCGATGGAACAATTCGGGCCAATGCGGATTGTCACAAGGTACGGTCTGCGCCAACGGACGGATGCGGTCGCGTCCGTCCCACTCCGGAAGGTTGAACAAAAAATCCTCCAGCGGATTATACACCGGCACACGATTGGAATACACATAGCGGCTGATATCCCTGTCCCACAGGGGGATACCTTCGGCCTGTGCATCCAGGGCGATGCTGTTCAACGCACGCTTGTCCACCGGCTGAAAGCGGAAGCAGAAGGAATGCCGCTCGCGGAACTCCGCCTCTCCGGTCTGCACGTTAAAGCGAAATTCATAACGTCTTTTCATAAACTCGGCAATGAGGACCGACAATTGCTGCTCACGGCTCAAAGCGCATTTGCTTCCGAAATCCTGACGCCGGCTGTACACATTCCGCACCACCTGACGCACCAGTTCCAACGGTTTGCGTACAAAATGACGGAAACGCGCCCTGCTGACCACCGCTTCCTCCGGAATGCCCGACCGGAAACAGTTCAACGCCAGTTGCGAAAGAAGGGTATCCCAGCTATAGGAGGACTTTTCATCGGCCGGATCGGGCTTATCCAAATCAATGTAAGCCTGCCTCAAGGCCGCCTCGAACAGCATGGAGAGCGCATCTGCCGTTTCATAACTCCCCAAGGCACGTTCCAAAGGACGCTGGCCGGAGACAGCAGGTTCGGTATGCAAGGCCATTTCATCGGGCATCCCCATAGGCTGTGACAGGTAGAACTGCACGGAGTCCGGCCGGTAAAGCACATCGGGGTCATAGGAAAGGCGTGAATATTGTTCCAGGAAAGGTTCCTTGGGACGGATATCGAATGACAACTGGGGCTGGTAGCACTTCACCGCCATGATGTAGGCATGAGCATGAAACGCTTCCGCCTCCGCACGGGTAAGGGGCAGCGTATTGTCGGGTCGGGTGAAAGCCACCAGGATTTTCACCGAATGTCCGCTGGCGCCCATAAAGGCGCACCGCGTCTGCGGCAACTTCCATGCCTCCCGTTTCACCTGCTCCACTTCCGCCCTGCCCGCCAAGGGGCCTACGGTCAGTTCCACCAATCCGTTATAAGCCTTCATGCACTGTCCGCCCTCCGTCTTGCGGAACTCGGCGGCAGGCATCATCTTGGGCAGTTTGTCCGCCGCCTCGCAATGGTCGCCGGGGAGGACATGGCGCAACTGGCTTCTGAACATGGTGACGGGACAGGTTTTCACTTCCTCTTTCATTCTCTCTACCCATGCATCCAGTGTAAGAGTGCTCTGGGTTACATGGTTTCCGCCGTCGCGTACCTGGGTAATCTTTATCATTTATCGTGTATTTATTCGTTTTTTCCAATCTATAAAGATACGGATAAAATCGGGAAACAAAGCAATATACAGGAAGGTTTCTTTCAAAAAAAAGGACGCGAAGGGCACAGGAATTTCCGATAGGGAGGTGAAGCGGAAAGATATTGAAGGAATGCATTCGCGACAGGTATAATCCAGACCATTATATGCTATGATACAATGTATTGCACCATTTGGAACAATGAGTTTTTCTAATAGAAACCATTAATTCTAGCGCATGGTACAACCTGTCTTTACATATAGAAATAAGTTGTTCCACTGATAGGAATAATTTGTTCCATTAGCATGAAACTATTTGTTCCACTGGACGGAACAAACTATTCCACTGGGTGAAACTACCCACATCATGCATGTAAAAAGAGGCTGTAGCATATGTGCAAGATTGACAAAAGTCTGTCACCGTATCCGTCACGCTATCCGTCACCATCGCAACACGTTGTGATTCAAGTGTATAAGTTACCATGTGACAGATGTGACGGATGTGACAGTTTAGATTTCTCATAATACCAAATTTAAGGTTTATGCAAATACAACGGATATTTTCTCCCGAAACAAGAATATGCTATAAAAACATATGAAAAGCCGGACAAACATCTCTGTCGCCCGGCTTTTTTATTATCAAAACAATCAAAGAAGCATCAATTTGCCATTTCAGAAATAAACTTGATGCGGACCAACCGGATTTCATCCTCCGTATAGTCATCACCCAATTCATCCATCGCGTCATCTATTTTGTCTGTTGTAGACTCCTTGAAGTAATCATAAATATCGTTCAAATGGTCTTCATCCATAATTTCCTCCAGGAAGTAATCAATATTCAGCTTGGTTCCTGAATAAACAATAGCCTCCACTTCATCCAATAATTCACCGAACTCCAACCCCTTTGACACTGCAATGTCGTCCAAGGCTACCTTCCGGTCAATAGCCTGAATGATGGATACCTTCAGTTTGGATTTATTGGCCACCGTACGGACACGCAAATCCTCCGGACGCTCTATTTCATTTTCCTCACAATGCTTCTTTATCAATACACAGAACTCCTGGCCATAACGTTTTGCCTTTCCGGCACCTACGCCCGGAATATTCTGCAATTCTTCCAAAGTCACCGGATAAATGGTAGCCATCGCCTCCAAAGAAGGATCCTGGAAAATAACATACGGCGGCACATCCAGTTTCTTGGACAGCTTCTTACGCAAATCCTTCAACATAGAGTAAAGCACGGGGTCTACTGCACAAGAGGCACCTCCCCGAACCGGAGTTTCTTCTTCCTCCTCCTCAAAATCATTGTCTTCAACAATCTTGAAGGATTTCGGTTTTTTCAAGAATTTATGTCCTTCAGGGGTAACCTTCAACAGACCGTAATTCTCTACGTCTTTACTTAAATAACCCGCTATCAAAGCCTGACGAATGACAGCATTCCACATTTTTTCTTCTTCTCCCATGCCTGAACCGAATACTTCCAGTTCTTCATGTTTATGAGCAAGTACTTCTGACGTTTCCTTACCCAAAAGAATATCAATTATATAATCTGCTTTAAAGTTTTCTTTCACTGCTATGATTGCTTCAATCACAGCGCATAATGAATCCTGAGCCTCCACTTGCTTTTTAGGATTTAAACAGTTATCACAATTTCCACAATTCTCCTCTGTATATTCTTCCCCAAAATAATGTAACAATGATTTACGACGGCATATAGAAGACTCTGCGTATGCAGCTGTTTCCAACAGCAACTGTTTACCGATTTCCTGCTCTGCCACGGGCTTTCCCTGCATAAACTTCTCCAGCTTCTGCAAGTCCTTGTTGGAATAGAACGTAATACACTGACCTTCCCCTCCGTCACGACCGGCTCTCCCCGTTTCCTGATAATAACCTTCCAGACTTTTCGGAATATCATAATGTATCACAAAGCGCACATCGGGCTTATCAATTCCCATTCCAAAAGCGATGGTAGCTACAATCACATCTATATCCTCTTTCAGGAACCCGTCTTGATTGGCTGTGCGTGTAGCAGAATCCATTCCGGCATGATAAGCACGCGCATTGATTCCGTTAGCTTGAAGCACTTCGGCCAATTCTTCCACCTTCTTACGGCTCAAACAGTAGATAATACCTGATTTACCAGGATTAGCCTTGATAAACTTGATAATATCCCTGTCAATATTATTTGTCTTCGAGCGCACTTCATAATACAGGTTCGGGCGATTGAAAGAGGACTTGAACTCCTGCGCATCCTGCATACCCAGATTTTTTTGAATATCCATACGCACTTTCGGAGTTGCAGTAGCAGTAAGGGCAATCACCGGCGCCTTTCCTATTTCATTAATAATAGGACGGATGCGACGGTACTCCGGACGGAAGTCATGCCCCCATTCCGAAATACAGTGTGCTTCATCCACCGCATAAAATGAGATCTTCACTCCTTTCAGGAAATCTACATTCTCCTCCTTTGTCAAGGATTCGGGAGCTACGTAGAGCAATTTGGTTTTGCCGCTCAGGATATCCGATTTAACCTGGTCTATAGCCGATTTGTTCAATGACGAATTTATAAAGTGTGCTACTCCGTCTTCCTCACTGAAATTACGCATGGCATCCACCTGATTCTTCATCAATGCAATTAAAGGAGATATAACGATTGCTGTTCCATCCATGATAAGGGATGGCAACTGATAGCATAACGATTTACCACCGCCCGTAGGCATCAAAACAAATGTATCATTTCCGGCAAGCAGATTACGGATAATCGCTTCCTGATTACCTTTGAAAGTATCAAATCCAAAATACTTTTTTAATGCGTCCGTTAAATTTATATTCTCCGTCATTGTATCAATAGTTTTTCACGGTTTTCCCGATTTCTTGTTTTACATCTTTTGTTGCCTAACAAAGTTATAAACAAGTTCTCAAATTACACGAATATTTCGGGTAATATTTTTCAGAAGAATTGCATTTTTTCTTTCTCTCTCCCTTTATATCTTGATACTAAGCTGTTTGCATTCGCGAAATATTTGCCTTTCCCATCTGCTGTTTTGCAAAATCAAGTGTCACTTCGTACTTTTTCGCTTTCTGAGAGGGAATTTCAAACATAACGTCCATCATGATCGTTTCCACAATGGAACGTAATCCGCGTGCTCCTAACTTATACTCAATAGCTTTGTCTACAATATACTCGAATACTTCGGGTTGAAACTCCAGCTTGACCCCATCCATTTCAAATAATTTAACATACTGTTTGATAATGGAATTCTTCGGTTCCGTCAAGATATTGCGCAAAGCGGTTCTATCCAACGGATTCAGATAAGTCAAGATGGGCAGACGGCCTATGATTTCAGGAATCAGCCCGAATGATTTCAAATCCTGAGGGGCAATATATTGCATCAAGTTGCCGCGATCTATCTTCACCACGTCCTTTGCCGCGCTATAACCTACCACATGCGTATTCAAACGTTGCGCAATTTTGCGTTCAATACCATCAAATGCCCCACCACAAATAAACAGAATGTTTTTCGTATTGACCGGAATCATTTTCTGGTCGGGGTGTTTACGTCCTCCCTGAGGTGGTACATTCACGATAGATCCTTCCAGCAGTTTCAACAGACCTTGTTGTACACCTTCACCACTTACATCACGAGTAATGGAGGGGTTATCTCCTTTACGGGCAATCTTGTCAATCTCATCAATAAATACGATGCCTCTTTCAGCTTCCGCCACATTATAATCCGCTACTTGAAGCAGACGGGTTAAAAGACTCTCAATATCTTCACCCACATATCCGGCCTCTGTCAGCACGGTGGCGTCAACAATGGTAAACGGCACATGCAATAATTTGGCAATAGTGCGTGCCAGCAAGGTTTTTCCCGTTCCCGTACTACCTACCATAATGATATTGGACTTTTCAATCTCTATATCATCCTTATCCACTTTTTGGAGCAGACGCTTGTAATGATTGTAAACGGCAACGGAAAGATAGCGTTTGGCGTCATCCTGACCAATAATGTATTGGTCAAGAAATTCCTTGATTAATAATGTCTTATCTACATAATAATATTCTGACTGTGCACGCACATAATCTGATATCCCAATAGGAAGTGCCTTCAAGCCCTTTCCCCCGGATTTCTTTACATACTTTCCCGTTGAAACCCTTTTATCAGCAGGTTTTGCTGCATCATCAGGAATTCTCCATGTTCCATTCTCCTTAACAGCCCCAGCTACTTTTCCTTTTTTGCACATATCATTCACAGCTCTTGAAGAAATTCCCCATTCTGCAGCTTTTTCTTTACAACTTTTCATCTGAACCTCCTCTGTCACTCCCACCGTCAACAATATATCTTACGCAAATTATAGCATTTTATACGAAGAATATCAACTTTCATCCGCAATATATCAATTTTAGTGCGAAGAATATCAATCTTATTTGATATATTGCGTTTTAAAAAAGCATTCTTCTTTTTAACATCTAATTATTATCATACATTAAACAATAACATTTCGCTCTTCCCCGTCCATATATGCCTTGATATTAAGATATATCTCGTCCATCAGGCGGGTTCTCGCCTCGTATGTCGCCCATGCAACATGAGGGGTAACGATAAGCTTGTTGCTGTCCTTAATTGTAAGAAGAGGATTGTCCTTAGCAACTGGCTCAGTGGTTATTACATCAAGTCCTGCCGCCGCAATCACGCCTTCATTAAGCGCTTTTACAAGGTCTGCGTCATTAACAATCGGGCCACGTCCAAGATTCAGAAGAACTGCGCTGCTCTTCATCTTCTTAAGTGTCTCATAATTAAACAGATTTTCTGTATATTTGTTAAGCGGTGCATGAATTGACACGATGTCCGATTTCTTCAAAAATTCATCAAGCTCATATCTTTCGTATGGCACATCATAGCTGTGACCGCTTGCTGAATAGTATATTACATTACAGCCAAAGTCTGCCGCAATCTTGGCAACGCCTCTTCCTATATTGCCAAGTCCGACAATTCCCCATGTCTTTCCTGCCAGTTCGTGAAACACATTTGCAAAATGTGAGAAGCAAGGCCACTCGGCATACTCACCGCTCTTTACGAAGTCATCATAATATCTCATCTTCTCGATAAGATAGAATGCAAGTGCAAATGTGTGCTGTATAACTGACTGTGTTGAATATCCAGCAACATTGGCAACCCTTATTCCATGCGCTTTGGCATATTCTGTATCGATATTGTTGTAGCCTGTAGCTGCCTCTGCCACCATCTTAAGATTAGGCGCGGCTGCCATGCACTCTGCGTTCATGTTAGTTTTATTAATAATAACGACATCAGGATTATGCTCTTTCATTCTTGCAACAGCTTCCTCATAAGAACTTAAGCTGTATGTCACAACTTCGCCAAGCCTGTTAAACTGCTCAAGCGAAATATCATCTCCGTATGTCATAGTTTCCAACATAAGTATCTTCATAATAATCCTCCGTTTCTGCACATTTTTGCATAATTATCGTACATTTTTAATAATTTCCCTGTACTGTTTATTTAGTTTCACAAGCTCCCTGTCTACATTTTTTAGTAAAAAAAGTCGTCCTGCGCCTTTCATTTTCTTAAATGGTTTTACAGTCAGCCTGCTATGTATATCGACATTTCCGCTGTCATCATCTGCATAATTTCTGATTGCTATTAATACAGTCTGCATATAAACCTCCCAAAAGACATTGAATACTACCGCATTATACAACTTAATTAAAGCAGATATTGTCGAACCACCGTCTGATTAAATATTTGCAACAAGTTCCTTCATAACCTTGACATTGTTAGCAATTGCAAGCTTTTCAAATGTTGGGTAATCCATTGTTGCGCTGTCATCAGCCTTATCTGATATAGTTCTTAATATTACAAATGGAACTTTATTAAGGTAAGAAACCTGTGCTATCGCTGCCCCCTCCATCTCTGTACAGAAGCCATCGAAATTGCTGCTGATTCTCTCCTTAACAGCCTTGTCTGATATGAACTGGTCGCCGCTTACAACTCTGCCGACATGTACTCCGATTTCCGGAACTGCATTTTTACAAGCCTCGCCAGCAAGTTTAATAAGTCTTTCGTCTGCTGCAAATGAAAGTGTATCCATTCTTGGAATCTGTCCTAAAGGATATCCAAATCCTGTCGCATCCATGTCATGATGAAGAACATCTGATGAAATAACAACATCTGCAATATCAATCTCTGCCTTAAGTGAACCAGCGATTCCTGTATTAATAATGTAGTCTGCTTTGAAGTCATCGACAAGAATCTGTGTGCATGCTGCTGCATTAACCTTACCAATTCCGCTTCTTACAATAACAACATCTTTCCCAGCAAGCTTTCCTGCTTTAAATGTCATGCATGCCTTAGTTTCCTCGCGGGTAATCTCCATTACCTCAACAAGCTGTTCTACTTCTTCGTCCATTGCGCCAATAATGCCTATCATAAATCCTCCTTATATATCCATTTCAAACTGCATACATTATAATTGAACATTTGCAATAAAACAACTTATGCTTTTTCATATCCTGTAAAAGTGTTATACTGTAATTAATATTTGCAAAATGTATGCCAAAAGAAAATATTTGATAAAGTAACGCGTAGCACGCTTGCGCTACTTATCGTTCGCAACGGTACTAAGCTCGCTATAAGCATATATCTGCGATATCTGCTTACAGCTTGCTAAGTGCCGGCGACTCTAAAGTGCTCCGCTTTCACTTCATCAAATATTTTCTCATATACAAAACACATCACGCGAATATAAATACAAGTAAGATATGTAAGGAGATTTTTATGAAATTTAAGACTTCAGGCGTATGTTCACGCGCGATAGATTTTGATGTTGTTGATGGAAAGGTTGTTAATGTGCATTTCACTGGCGGATGTGCCGGCAATACTCAGGGCGTTGCTGCCCTTATCGAGGGCATGGACATTGACGAAGCTATCAAAAGAATGGACGGTATCAAATGTGGCTATAAGGACACATCATGTCCTGACCAGCTTGCTAAAGCCTTAAAGGAATATAAGAAAGATAATGAATAGTGTCGCGCGATTTAAAAGAGTTTATGTCGAGATAACAAGCAGCTGCAACCTGCACTGTTCTTTCTGTCAGGAAACTCTGAGAAAACCACATTTTATGAGTGTGGACGAATTTCGCACAGTGATTGAAAGAATCGGACATTATACTAATTACATTTATCTTCATGTTAAAGGTGAGCCGCTTCTGCATCCACAGCTTGGTGAAATTCTTAAGATATGTCAGGACGCTGATATGACAGTAAATCTTACTACCAATGCCACTCTTATTAAAGAGAAGCTTCCTGTTTTACTGGAGTATCCTGTGCATCAGATTAATGTGTCGCTTCACAGTGCTGACGATAACGACTGCATTGACATGGATTCTTATATTCATAACCTTTTTGAATCCTGCGAAACGCTTCTTGATAAGACTGACACTGAGATTTCACTAAGACTCTGGAATACTAAGAAAGAGCCATTTCTGTTTGGTGAGAAGAACTGCACAATCAAGAGACATCTTTATATAAATGTTCAGTCTCCGTTTGAATGGCCTGATGTGAACAGCACTTATTGCAATGAGCGCGGATTCTGTCAGGGACTCCGCCAGCATATGGCTATTCTGTGTGACGGCACTGTCGTTCCGTGCTGTCTTGACGGTAATGGAGTGATGGCTCTTGGCAATATTCTTGATTCAACACTTGAGGAAATCCTTTCATGCCCACGAAGCGTCGCATTTATGGAGGGATTCAAGAAAAAGACTGCGGTCGAACCGCTCTGCATGCATTGCAGCTTTAAGGAAAGATTTGCTCACAAAATGTAATGATACATTTGAACAAATCGGACATTTTATTATATTTTCAGGAGAATGACCTATGAAAAAAATAGTACTTACCGGTGGTGGTACTGCCGGACATGTAACACCTAATATTGCCCTGCTTCCAAGCCTTAAGGAAGCCGGCTACGAGGTTTTCTATATCGGCTCTTATACCGGTATTGAAAAAACTCTTATTGAAGATCTTGGAATTCCTTATTATGGTATTTCATCCGGCAAATTAAGAAGATACAGAAGTCTTAAGAATCTGTCTGATCCATTCCGTGTGCTTCATGGACTTTTTCAGGCTAAGAGACTTATGAAAAAAATCAAACCTGATATCGTATTTTCTAAGGGAGGCTTCGTGTCTGTACCTGTTGTTCTTGCCGCCGGAAGCCGTCATATTCCAGTAATTATCCACGAATCTGATATGACACCCGGCCTTGCCAACAAGATTGCTATGAGAAAAGCAACTAAAATATGTTGCAATTTCCCAGAAACACTCAAGTACCTTCCTGAAGGAAAAGCAGTTCTTACAGGTTCTCCTATCAGACAGGAGCTTTTGCTTGGCAATAAAGCAGCCGGACTTGACCTTTGCAACTTCACAACTGACAAACCTATTATTCTTGTTGTCGGCGGAAGTACTGGCGCTGTCCATGTAAATGAGGCTGTAAGAAGCATTTTACCTGAGCTTCTTAAGGATTTTCAGGTTGTTCACCTATGTGGAAAAGGCAAGATGGACGAATCACTCAATGGAACTCCCGGCTATGTCCAGTTCGAGTACATAAGCGATCAGATGCGCGACCTTTTCGCAATCAGTTCTATCGTTATCTCACGTGCGGGTGCCAATGCCATATGCGAACTGCTTGCTCTCAAGAAGCCTAATCTTCTGATTCCGCTTTCTGCTAATGCAAGCCGCGGCGACCAGATTCTTAATGCCAATTCTTTCAAGGAGCATGGTTATTCCATGGTTCTTACGGAGGAAGATATGAATAAGGATACCTTACTTGCCGCAGTCCGCAAGCTTTATGCTGACAGACACCAGTACATCATTAATATGGAAAAAAGTGAGCAGCAGGATTCTATTGACAAAATTATGAATTTAATTAAAGATAATAGTAAATAATAATCCGGAGGTGATTTTATGGGCGCTGTTAAACATAGCCGTCAGCGTGACGCTATCAAAACATTTCTTATGTCACGCAAAGACCACCCAACTGCCGATGTTGTATACACATTTGTCAAAAATGATTTTCCAAGCATAAGTCTTGGAACAGTTTATAGAAACCTTTCCTTTCTTGTGGAGCATGGCGAAGCCGTTACTGTTCCATGTGAGGACGGTTTCGTTCATTACGATGCCAATACGAAGCCGCATCTGCATTTTCAGTGCAGAAGATGCAAATGTTTAATTGATATTACCAATCCATCTGACAATGAAATCCTTGAAAACCTCGGAGCTAATGTTTCATCACATTTTCCGGGCAAAATCGAGGCTGGTTCAGTCTGTTTCTATGGATTGTGTGAAAAATGTGCTTTGGAAAATTAACGTTTTTACAAGTCATCAAAATAAAAATAGTAATCATTCCTATTTTTATTGACAAGCTGATTTATTTCTGTTATATTCTAGTTACGAACTGATGAAACATTTTCAGAAGTTCCGATAAGTAGAGTTCAGGCTCATGCCTGTTATGTTTATAAACGAAAGGAGATTATTATTATGAAGTATGTATGTACAGTATGTGGTTATGTTTATGAAGGAGAATCTCTTCCAGCAGATTTCGTCTGTCCAGTATGTAAGGCACCAGCAAGCAAGTTTGCTGCACAGACAGGAGAAAGAGAATGGGCTGCTGAGCACGTTGTTGGCGTAGCTAAGGGCGTAAGCGAGGATATCGTTGCTGATTTAAGAGCTAACTTTGAAGGTGAATGTTCAGAGGTTGGTATGTACCTTGCTATGGCAAGAGTTGCTCACAGAGAGGGTTATCCAGAAATCGGTCTTTACTATGAGAAGGCTGCCTGGGAAGAAGCTGAGCATGCTTCCAAGTTCGCTGAACTTCTCGGCGAAGTTGTAACAGACAGCACTAAGAAGAATCTTGAGATGAGAGTTGAAGCTGAGAACGGCGCAACAGCAGGTAAGACTGACCTTGCTAAGAGAGCTAAGGCTGCTAATCTTGACGCAATCCATGATACAGTTCATGAGATGGCTCGTGACGAGGCTAGACATGGTAAGGCATTCGAGGGACTTCTTAAGAGATACTTTGGTTAATTGTTAGTCCAATAGAATCGCATAATATAAGGATTTTTAGAGGAATAAGTTTTTGGGCTTATTCCTCTTTTTAATTTCTCCTTTTCCTTGAATTCGACAACCTTAAATAGTATAATTTTGTTATGATTTATTGTGTAATTAAATATTTGTAGAGAAGGAGATATGGATTATGGTTTCATGGAACAATTTAGACACACTTTCATCTTACAAGGAGTTAGCAGATGTTAAGCCAGCCTGTCTTACAGAGGTTATGTCTGGTGATAATGGTGCAGAACGCGTTAAGAATTACAGCGTACCTATGGCTGCCGGACTTTCATATAACTACGCATCTAAGCAGGTTGATGAAAATGTGCTTGCTGCACTTGAAAAACTCGCTGATGAGGCTCAGCTTGCAGACAAATTTAAGGCTTTATATAACGGAGAAGTCGTTAACACTGGTGAGAAGAGACTTGTTCTCCATCATATGACAAGAGGTCAGTTAGGTGACGCTGTTGAAGCTGATGGCGTTGATAAGAGAACATTTTACAAGACACAGCAGGAAAGAATTGCAGAATTTGCTAACAAGGTACATAACGGTGAGATTACTAATGCAGCCGGCGAGAAGTTTACAACTGTTGTCCAGATTGGTATCGGCGGAAGCGACCTCGGTCCTCGTGCAATGTACATAGCACTTGAGAACTGGGCTAAGAAGAACGATGCATTTAAGATGGAAGCTAAGTTCATAAGCAATGTTGATCCTGATGATGCTGCCGCAGTGCTTGCTTCTACTGATGTTGCACATTCTATATTCGTACTTGTTTCCAAGTCAGGTACAACACTTGAGACTCTTACTAACGAATCATTTGTTAAGGACGCATTAAAGAAGGCAGGACTTGACCCTTCTAAGCACATGATTGCTGTAACAAGCGAAACTTCACCTCTTGCCAAGAGTGATGATTATTTAGACGCATTTTTCATGGATGATTATATCGGAGGTCGTTTCTCTTCTACTTCATCAGTTGGCGGTGCAGTATTATCACTTGCTTTCGGACCTGAAGTATTTGCAGAATTCCTTGATGGTGCTGCAGAGGAGGACAAGTTATCAGCTAATCCTGATATGCGCAAGAACCCTGAGATGTTAGATGCCCTTATTGGTGTATACGAAAGAAATGTATTAGGTTATCCTTGTACAGCCGTTCTTCCATATTCACAGGCTTTAAGCCGTTTCCCTGCTCATCTTCAGCAGCTTGATATGGAATCTAACGGTAAGTCAGTAAACAGATTTGGTGAGCCAGTTACTTATCCTACAGGACCAGTTATCTTTGGTGAACCGGGAACTAACGGACAGCATTCATTCTATCAGCTTCTTCATCAGGGAACTGACATTGTGCCATTACAGTTCATCGGATTTAAGAACAACCAGTTAGAAACAGATGTTACAATTCAGGACAGCACAAGCCAGCAGAAGCTTTGTGCAAATGTTGCTGCTCAGATTGTTGCATTTGCATGCGGAAAGTCAGATGAGAACCTTAACAAGAACTTCAAGGGCGGCAGACCTTCAAGCATCATTATCGGAGACAAGCTTAATCCTAAGACTCTCGGTGCTTTACTTGCTCACTTCGAGAACAAGATTATGTTCCAGGGCTTCGTATGGAACATCAACAGCTTTGACCAGGAAGGTGTACAGCTCGGTAAAGTACTTGCAAAGAAAGTACTCGCCCATGATACAGACGGTGCTTTAAAGGTATATAGTGATTTACTTAATATCTAATGAAAAAAGGCAGGGACTTGAAATTTCTAAGTCCCTGCCCTTTTATTTTTCTAACACACTTATTCTTTTTTCCAACAACTCTACAAATTCATTCTTCAGATGTTCTGGCAACAATGACTCCATGCACATATTAATAAATTTGTCTTTCTTCTTAACAATACTTTCAATCATTTTTTCAGCCGATACTTTGGAAATTCCACATTTTTCAGCATATATCAGAAAATCTTTTCTTCTTATGTTCTGCTTTTTTCCATTCATTGTAAGTGCAAATTGTTCTTTATCTTCCGGCATTATCAGATTAACCGGAAGCAGATCATATGCTGGAGAAAGAATATATTCTCCACTTCCTTCTTCAGTCTCTATAAGAGAAAAATTCTTCAAATGCATATCAGAATTACCAACTACATATGAAAAAACTATTCTAAGATATAACTCCGTCATATCCAGACCTTGTCTGCTTGAATACTTGTCTACTATTTTAGCACATCTCTCATATGAGCCTTTATATTTATCCTGCGTAAGTCTTAAATCCAACTGACAAAAATCTTCCATAGCTATCAATTGAACATTATCTTTACTTATCTTACGGTCAATTCTTTTTGTAATATACGCATAACTACCATTGTTCTGAATTAACGCATGTGGCACAGTTACTATCCCCACGATATCCGCCATACACATAACAAGCTGCTCTGCCTCAGGTAATGCCTCAAATTCATCAACCTGTGGTTTCAGAATGAATCCCGTTGGATAATTGACCATAGTAAGTCTTGCTTTCGTCTTTTCAGAAAACAAATGTAACGATAATTTTTTCTGAACGCCAGTAACTGTATATCCTTTTGTTGTAGCTTCTAAAGCTATTTTTTCTATTAAACTTTTATTTATATCGATTTCCGGAATCTCATTTGTTCCAAAAAATTTTTTTTTGCAGTTTTTATGCCAGCCGTCTATTCCGCTATTATTTAATGCTTTTCCGCAACATAAGCAATTCATTCCTTCACCTCTTTTATGCTGACATTTCCTATACAATCCTTACAAGAAACGAGAAGCAGTCCAAATCTGTCCTGTATATTTATTTTCCAATTTCTACTTACAACCTGAAGCAGCCAGCCCTCTGGAATAAGTCCATCAAAAAATGGAAACAATGTTTTCGACGTATAACTCTGTTTGTAAAGAGGCATTGTAAGCGATACCGCACTAGCACCATTAGATTCAATATAATCACTGTCATAACTAAACAAATATCCATCATCTGTTTCACATAATTCCCCTGCATATACATTTCTAACATACACATAGGCAGTCCTTAAAATCTCCATTATTTTTCCTTTCTTCCTGGTACTGCTTCCATTCCAAACATGGATAAAGCAACATTAACTTTATCCATTCTTACTGTTTCTTTTCCCTGTTCCAATTCACGGACAAATCTTAATCCCAATCCTGAACGAATCGCAAATTCTTCCTGAGTAAGACCATTTGCTTTTCTATTCTGTTTTATAAACTCAGCAATTTTATTCATTATTATTCCCTCTTCTTGTCTGTATATACATTTTATTACACCTTTTCGGGTATAATGTCAATATTTTTTAAGCAAAAAACACCCGATAGGGTATATTTTATTAACAAAATTGTATATTACACCCTAAAGGGTATAAAAATAGCAGAGACTTAAATTTTAAGTCCCTGCCCTTTATTTTTCTAATATATATTACTGTTCATTAAAAAGTGCTGTTGAAAGATATCTGTCACCTGAATCTGGAAGAAGTGCAACAATTGTCTTTCCTGCATTCTCTGGGCGGGATGCAAGTATCTGTGCTGCCTTAAGTGCTGCACCTGAAGAGATACCAACAAGTATACCCTCGCTCTTTGCAAAGCTTCTACCCTCTACGAATGCATCTTCATTCTCGATTGCAATAACTTCATCATATATCTTAGTATTAAGTGTATCTGGAACAAATCCTGCACCAATACCCTGAATCTTATGTGGTCCTGCCTCGCCCTTTGAAAGAACCGGGCTTGTAGCTGGCTCTACAGCAACAACCTTAACATCTGGGTTCTGTGACTTAAGGTATTCACCAACACCTGTAACTGTTCCGCCTGTACCAACACCAGCTACGAATATATCTACCTTACCATCAAGCTGTTCCCAGATTTCTGGACCTGTTGTAGCCTTGTGAGCTGCTGGGTTAGCCGGATTATCAAACTGTCCTAAGATGATAGAGCCTTCGATTTCCTTGTTAAGTTCTTCTGCCTTTGCAATAGCACCCTTCATACCCTTAGCACCTTCTGTAAGAACAAGTTCAGCACCATAAGCCTTTAAAAGATTCCTTCTTTCTACTGACATTGTATCTGGAAGTGTAAGAATTGCTCTATAGCCCTTAGCTGCTGCAACTGAGGCAATACCAATACCTGTATTACCACTTGTTGGCTCGATGATTGTTGCACCAGGCTTTAATAATCCCTTATCTTCTGCATCCTTAATCATTGCTAATGCAATTCTGTCCTTTACAGAACCTGCTGGGTTGAGATATTCAAGCTTACCAAATATGTTAGCCTCTGTAACCCCTGCCTTCTTAGAATATCCATTAAGCTTAAGTAATGGTGTCTTTCCTACTAATTCTGCTGCACTCTCTACATAATTACTCATATTATTAATCCTCCTGAAAATGTTTTATTATTGTTTTCCTATAAACCTATATGTTTAATGTGTTTTATGATTGCATTATATCCTCTGATTAGTAA
>OHSO01000687.1_pt1 | contig 17838 bp, 10 predicted proteins | sample 1578651 | NCBI WGS metagenome assembly OHSO01 (sample SAMEA3879524, study PRJEB24766) | human gut metagenome | biome: human-associated habitat; feature: feces | place: USA | collected 1985/1987 | reverse complement strand
ATAAATCTTTTTATCTTCAAAACTAAAATCTAACCCCAAATTAATTTGTTCTTTAATACGTTCCTGACTACCGTCCCCATTTTCCTGCAAAAATAAGTCTAAAACATCATTAGAAATCTCATAATCATCATGAATAATATCATCATAATAGTTAATCAAAGAAGCTGCTACATGTTTACAAGTTCCAGCCATATCAAACTGTGGACAATCACAAGACTTTCTTAGTAACTTAGTATCTTTAACTGTTATTATAACATCATAAAAACCCGTTCTATGTTGAGAAGCTACCCTAAAATGATGATGAATTAATTCCCCTTCATTAACATTCCCAATATATCTTACAAAAAATCTCGGAAAATCTTCCCCTTTATAATAAGCATCATTACCAACAAAACTTCTAATAACATTTTCTTTTGCCATTTAATCAACTCCAGCCCCTTTATTCTATCATAAATCTAATATAAGTAAACATTTTTCTTGTTTTCTTATAAAAATATTGCTATAATTAACAAATGGCTAAAAAATCGAGCCAAAATTATATATAAAAACAACTCAAGAAACAAAAAAAGCGGTAGCAAAACACATTACATAAATGTATTATGGTAACAAAAGCGGAAAACTACCGCGAAAGACACTATCGTGTGCAAATATATTTAAGGAGGATAATTATGAAGTTTATGAAAAAGCGTAAGATCAGAAGAATTGCATCATTATTCATGGCAGTTCTTATGGTTGCAGCTCTCATGCCAGGCAGTATTACTAATACTAAAGCCGATGACAAGACCGCTGATTCAGGGGTCGTAGTAGACGCTGGTACATGGGAGAATAACGAAAGAACAACAACTTGGGATTTTTCAAAATACTCAGGAAGCAGTTCACTTACTTTAGCAGAAGGTGATGAGGTTGGCAGAATAAAGGTTGCTGCCGGTAAAGCATATGTTAAGACTGGTGGAGCAGGATTATCAGCTCAGAAAACAAAGGATGCTGTTATTGCTGTTCCTGTTGACCCAACAGCAACATCAGCTACACTTACTTTAAAGTTTTCTAGTAACAACAATAACAGATATGTTTATGTTGGCGATAAGAGCGGAGAGAATGCAATCATCTGTCTGAATACAGCAGGTAGAGAGGAACTTCCTAATGCAGTTAATATCAATGGTGATAAAGAAGCTACTGTAACAGTTTCATCAGCAGCTTTTGAGGATGGTTATATTTTACTTACACCAGATACACTTGCAAGCGGTGATTCAGGTGAGATGAAGATTAAGAATTTAAAATTAGTAGAATCAAAAGATAACGGAGACAGAACATGGAACTTCAGAAAAGGTTCTGAATTAATGGGTTCTAACGGAAAGCTCATTCAGGGAACTACAGGTGAAGTTAATGGCTTAGTTATTGATGCTACAACTGGTAAGTTTGATTCTACAAGAAGTGACTGGGCACAGTTTAACACAGGAGCTGTTGTTAAGATTCCGGTTAAGGGCTCATGTGAAATCACAATTGGATCATATGATGTTAGTCAGGCTACAATTGAAGGAACAGATGTCAGCACCAAAGAATTCAAGTATACATACTCAGGTGCAGCAGGATATGTAGATTTAGTTGCAACAGCTGATGGATATCTTGGAAGCATTGATGTAAAGCATATTGCAGAGCCGGAGGCTAATGTAGAAAACTTTACATTTGTTATGGATGAGCATGCTGTAGATGGTGTTGTTAAGACTGGTGAGTACAAGTTCGGAGACAGCACACTTACATTAGGTGGACAGACAGTAGGCGGAGTTATTACTCAGTATACAGTAAAGCCAGATAAGAAGGTTACAATTAATGGTGTTGAACATGATGCTTATACATCAGGTAAGAGACATGCTGATGCCAATAATATTCCTAATCTTCCAGGAGAGGGTGATGGATGTTTAGCTACATTTACACCAGCAGCTAAGGGTATGATGACAGTTTACTATAACTCAACTTCATTCATCAGAGTACATACTTTCAATGCTGATGGAACCAAGGAAGGCTATGTTGATTCAGAAACAGGATTAACATCATATTCATTTAAAGTTGTTCCTGGTAAGACATATGTTATGTCAACAACAGGAAAGACTAATAATATGTTCTATGCTGGATACAGCTATGTTGCAGATGAGAAGATTACAGTTCCAGTAACTGTAAATAATATTGATGCAACAATTGGTAGCGGATTAAAGTTATCATTAGTAGATGACCAGTTAGGTGGAGATGAGATATCTCTCAGCACAACAACAAAATCTCTTAAGCTTCTTAAGGGACACACATACAGAGTAAGCTCTAACGATGGCGGTGTTAAGCCACTTGTAGGTGATTCACAGACATTTACAGTAACAGGCGATGAAGTTACAATCACACTTAATAATGTTCCGGATGTTGAACTTACAGGTAAGATTGTAGGTACAGATGCATCTAATGTTACAAAGCTCGTGTTTACTAATAATACTAGTGGAACAGTAAATGAAGCAACAATAACAGGAGATTCATACAAGGTTTCTGTAAAGCCTGGTGAATATACAACAAGCGTAGAGACTAAGGATGGATCAACAACATATGACAGAGCATCTGTTAAGGCTGGTGTTGATAATGTTAATGATGTATATGTAGAGAAGGATGATCCAGCATCTAAGAGAGATTACAGCTATACAAGAGTTCCATCTCTTACAACAACAGGTAGTATTGCAGTAGAGAATGGAAAGCCTCACACAGTAGCAAGAGCTGATTCTTCACTTACAATTCCAGTAAAGGGAAAAGCTAAGGTTGCTATTTCTACTTACTATGCATTCAACTTTACAGTTAATGGAGAGAAGTACGATAGTACAGAAACTGATAAGGGCTATACATCAGTTGGTACAACATCTAAGACAGATACATTTGAGATGGTAGTTGAAGGTGATGCTGTTGTTAACTTCGGTGCAACAACATATATTACAGGAATTTCAGTTGTTCCTATGACAGAATTCAAGTCAGAGATTAATGTTCCTGGCGATTATGATACATTAAATGAAGCTTCAGATGCTATTCTTGGTATGCAGAACAGACCAGAAGGCGAAGCAGGCAGAGTAACTATTAACCTTACATCTGATGTATTTGAGCAGGTAGTTATGGCTGCACCATATGTAACACTTAAAGGTAATGGACATACAATTTCATGGTATTATGGTGTTGGAACAAAGTATTATTCAATAGATCCAGCAACAGGTCTTTACAATAAGACACTTGCTATGGACAGATACTCATCTGAAGAAGGAAATGGAAGTCTCTGGGGTGGTGTATTCATTGTTAGAGGTAATAATTTTATTGCAGAGAATACAACATTCCTGAATACATACAACTATTACTTAACAGAGGCTGAGAAGACAGATATTGCAGGTTCAAATCTTTCAGTAGACAGATTAGCAGAAGGCGTAGATGTATCAGATTACAAGTTTAAAGAGAGATCAAATGCTTTCTATATTGAGGCTGATAATATTGAAGTTTTCAACTGTTCAATTCTTTCATCACAGGATACACTTGGTAGAAATGGTTCAACAAATTATGGATATCACGCATATTTCAACGGTTGTACAATCGGTGGTAATGTAGATTATATCTGTGGTGAGTTTGCAGCTGTATTTGATAACTGTAAGTTACAGTGGAAGACATATAAGAATGATGAAAATAACAATGCAAAGATTGGTTACATTGTTGCACCTAAGACAAGCCCATATGTATTCAGAAACTGTGAGGTTACAACAGATGGAGCACATGGTGATGCAGCAGTATTAGGTAAGTACGGTAGAACATGGGGTGCTAACTCTAATGCATCATTTATTGAGTGTGAGACTAACGGATATATTGACTCAGAAGGCTGGACAGAAATGTCTAATGGAGAGAAGGCTTCAGCAATCTTCAATGAGTACAATAACACAAACAAGGGTGAAGCATTTGTGACAACAGGCTGCACTAATAGTACATTAGATGCTGTTGTTAATTACATTGATTCAGAAAATGTTTCTGCTGTTGATACAGTTCTTGGTACATGGAAGCCAGTTCATTATAAAGAAGTTATCTCTAAGGATGACGATTCATCAAAGGGTGATGTAGCAGAAGGTGGAGAAACAGGAAAAGACAATAATGTTAATGGAACAACAGAGTCAACAGGTGAAACTGTAAAGACTGGAGATACAACTCCAATTGCATTATATGTAGTATTAATGCTTTGTGCATTAGCAGGAATTGTATTTATATCAAAGAAAAGAAGAACATCTGTTAAATAATTATAATTGAATAATTGTTTAATATAACAAAATGTCCCGCGGTCGTTATGACTTGCGGGACTTTTTGGATAAAGATAAGGTTGTCTTAACCTGTCAGGTTACAGATGATGTGTTAAGATAGCCAAAAGAAGAAATATGTTATATACTTGCTAATATATGATAATTAATCAGGAGGATGTTATGTATATAATAGCGGGACTTGGTAATCCGGGTAAAGAATATATGGGAACAAGACACAATGCAGGATTTTCAGTAATAGACGAGCTTGCAGACAAATATAATATCAGTGTGGACACAGCAAAGCACAAAGGACTTATCGGAAAAGGCGTAATAGCAGGTCAGAAAGTAATACTTGTTAAGCCTATGACATATATGAATAATTCAGGCGAGTGTATAAGAGAAGTTATGGATTATTACAAATGTGATATAGATGATTTTATTGTTATCTTCGATGATATAAGTCTTGACGTAGGTAAACTAAGACTCCGTGCAAAGGGAAGTGCAGGTGGACACAATGGAATCAAGAGTATAATAGCACATCTTGGAAGCGACAAGTTCAAGAGAATAAAGTTCGGAGTCGGCGATAAGCCTAAGAACTGGGATCTTGCAGACTGGGTGCTTGGGAAATTTCCTACAGAGGAATATGCAACATTAAGAGAGGCTAATAAGAAAGCCTGTGAAGCTGTAGAATGCATACTTACAGATGGAATAGAAAGTGGTATGAATAAATATAACGGATAACTGGTGGTATAATATGAAAGCAATATTTGAGCCGGTGTATAATACAGCCGGTGTGGAACAACTTAATAAAGAGCTTGCTAAAGATGGTGGCAGAACAGTAATGGTAAGTGGCTGTATTGACACGCAGAAGCTGCATTTTTCAAGTGCTATAGCCAGCAATTATAATTTCCAGCTTGTTATAACCAGTGACGAGGGGAAAGCAAGGGATATGGCGGAGGATGCCAGATTCTTTAACAGCGGTAATGTAATGTATTATCCTGCGAAGGATGTAATATTTTATAACGCAGATGTGCAGGGACGACAGATTGCCGGGGAGCGAATCAGATGTATAGCAGCCATAATTGACAGATTGAATAAATCGGACATTGTAAAATCTGGAACGGAGAAATCAACAGAGGAAGCTTCAGACGGACCGCTTACAATTGTGACAACCATTGATGGAATATCAGATATGCTTCTTCCAGTCGACAGATTCAAGAGGGCAGTCATTAACCTTAAGAAGGGTGACATACTCGATGTAGAGGATATGGCAAAGAAACTTACAGCTATGGGATTCGAGAGATTCGGAATGGTTGAAGCCAAAGGACAGTTTGCCATAAGAGGCGGAATAATAGATATATTTTCATATACAGATGAAGCACCTGTGAGAATTGAATTGTGGGACGATGAGATAGACTCAATAAGGGAGTTTGATGCAGACAGTCAGCGTTCGATTGAGAACTATAAAAGTTATACAGTATTTCCTGCAACAGAGTTCCTTTTTACTGAGGATGAGATAGAGCATGGGATTGAAAAAATCAGACATGAGAAAGATGAACAGATGAAGCTGTTCGGAGCAGATAAAAGAAAGCGTACTAAGGAACAGATAGAGGCTGGCAATCATCTTAACAGAATGTTTGATGACGCGTTAAGGACAGGAGATTACAGCAAATTCATATATACATTTGCAGATAGAGTGAGCAGCCTGGCAGAGTATTTCCCTAAGGGAGATACTCTTATTGTCGTGGACGAACCTGTAAGGCTTAAGGAACACAGCGACATGACTTTCTATGAGTACAGTGAGAGTATGAAGAACAGATTAGAAAGCGGTTATGTGCTACCAAGTCAGACACATATGTTTATGGATATGGAGACAGCCGTTCTTTCAATGAACGGACATAAGCAGCTTGTGCTGACAACACTTGAATACACACCTGAATTCTTTGGGATAGATTATTCAATGCATATTGAAGCGAGAAGCATAAGCTCATATAATAACAGCTTTGAATATCTTTCAGATGACATAAGGAAGTACAAACGCAGTAAATATGCAGTTCTTCTTGTGTGCAGCTCAAGAACAAGAGCTAACAGAATTGTTGATGACCTCGGAAGGCTTGGAATTGAGAGCTTCTATACAGAAGACAGCAATAAATCCATGGCAGGCGGACTTGTGATGGTTACTTACGGAAGCCTTCATAGGGGATTTGAGTATCCGCTGCAGGGATTTGTGTGCATTGCCGAAAATGACATATTTACAGAGAAGAAGCGCAAGAAAGTAAAGAAGAAGGAGTACGATGGCAAGAATATTGCCGGCTTTAATGAACTTAATATTGGCGATTATGTTGTTCATGAGAATTACGGTATAGGCCAGTACAAGGGCATTGAGAAGATTAAGGTTGAAGGTGTTGAGAAGGATTACATCAAGATATCTTACGCAGATAACAGCAACCTTTATGTGCTCGCAACACAGCTTGACCGTCTGCAGAAATTTGCCGGTTCAGATGTAGAGAAAAAGCCAAAGCTTAATAAGATTGGCGGTTCAGAGTGGGGAAAGACCAAGTCAAAGGTTCATTCAGCCGTTGAAGAAGTGGCTAAAGACCTTGTTGAGCTGTATGCCACAAGACAGAGAATAGAAGGATACCAGTTTGGACCGGATACGGTATGGCAGCAGGAATTTGAGGAAATGTTCCCTTATGAGGAGACAACAGACCAGTTAAACGCGATAGAAGACACGAAGCATGACATGGAAAGCCGCAGGGTAATGGACAGACTTATATGTGGAGATGTGGGCTATGGTAAGACAGAGATTGCGATAAGAGCAGCATTTAAGGCGGTTCAGGAAGGAAAGCAGGTTGCTTATCTTGTACCGACAACAGTACTTGCAAGTCAGCATTTTACCACATTTGAACAGAGAATGAAGGACTTTCCGGTTACGGTAGCCCAGTTGTCGAGCTTCAGAACCTCAGCACAGAATAAGGAGACTATTGAGGAACTTAAGAAGGGCATGGTTGACATTGTAATAGGCACACACAGACTTCTTTCTAAAGACGTGGTGTTCAAGGATCTGGGACTTCTTATTATTGATGAGGAACAGCGTTTTGGTGTTACACACAAGGAGAAGATTAAGAAGTTAAAGAATAATGTTGATGTACTTACGCTCAGTGCCACTCCGATTCCAAGAACGCTTCACATGAGCCTTGCGGGAATCAGGGATATGAGTGTTCTTGAGGAGCCTCCGGTTGACCGTGTTCCGATACAGACTTTCGTTACAGAGCATAATGATGAGATGATACGAGAGGCAATCACAAGAGAGCTTGCCAGAAACGGTCAGGTATACTATGTATACAACCGTGTAAGAAGCATTGATGAGGCGGCTGCACACATTCAGGAGCTTGTTCCTGATGCAAATGTGGCATATGCCCACGGTCAGATGGCTAAACGGGAGCTTGAGAAGATAATGTGTGATTTCGTTAATGGTGAGATAGATGTGCTGGTGTCTACAACTATAATTGAAACAGGTATGGATATATCCAACTGCAACACAATGATAATTGAAGATGCAGATCGTTTTGGACTTTCTCAGCTTTATCAGCTAAGAGGAAGAGTTGGCAGAAGCTCAAGGACTGCGTATGCATTTTTACTGTACAGAAGAGATAAGGTACTGACAGAGGTAGCGGAAAAGCGACTCAGCGTAATCAGGGAATTTGCGGATTTTGGTTCGGGCTTTAAGATTGCGATGAAGGATCTGGAAATCCGAGGTGCAGGAAATGTGCTTGGAAACAGCCAGCACGGTCACATGGCGGCTGTAGGATACGACCTGTACTGTAAAATGCTTAATCAGGCGGTCAACAATCTTAGGGGAATTAAGAATGAGTATGAGTTTGAGACAACAATAGATGTAGATGTGGATGCTTATATTCCGGCAACATATATTAAGAGTGAGTACCAGAAGCTTGATATATATAAGAGAATTGCTGCACTTGAGAACATGGATGAATTATCAGATATGAAGGACGAGTTATCAGACAGATACGGAAGTGTGCCATCATGCGCCGACAATCTGCTTATGATTGCGCTTATCAAGTCAAAGGCACATAAACTTGGCATGATAGAGATAAAGGGCGGCGTTGCGCATCAGGAATCAGGAACAGCAGTATGGCGTACAGTTATGACAGTTTATCCTAAGGCTGAATTAGACCCGGATGCTATAAAGAAGCTTCTTGACGAATATGGCGGTGCAATCCAGATGAGAGTAGACGCCAATCCTGCATTCATATGGACCGTAACTAAGAAGAAATTCACTAATGCGAAGGAATATCTTAAGGGGCTTAATGCGTTGATGGATGTGTTTATTGAGAGGCTGACGGTGAAGTAAAAATCTCACATTAACAGTTGACAACCTCGATAGATGTGTTATAATTCAAAACAGTTTAACGCTTTAAAGCGTAACGGTTTAAAGCGAAACAATTCCAGGAGGAAATTTTACAGGAGGAAACAGGTTATGGCAGAAAACAGGGGTAATTTGACTTCTTACAGACCAGACATCAAGGTTATGGACTGTACATTAAGAGATGGAGGTCTTGTGAATAATTTTGAATTCACTGATGAGTTTGTTAAAGATCTTTATGAAGCTAATGTGGCAGCAGGCGTTGATTATATGGAATTTGGATATAAGGCTGATAAGGATATATTTGATGAGAAAGAATTCGGAAAGTGGAAGTTCTGTAAGGAAGAAGATATCAGAGCTATTGTTGGCGAGAATGATACACCACTTAAGATATCAGTTATGGCTGATGTCGGAAGAACTAATATGAAGAGAGATATTCCACCTAAGTCAGAGTCAGTTGTTGATATGGTGAGAGTTGCAACATATATTAATACCATTCCGGCAGCTATTGAGATGGCTAACTACTGTTCAGATATGGGATATGAGGTTACAGTAAATATTATGGCGATATCGACAGCAGGTGAGAATGAATTAGATCTTGCATTAGAGCTTCTTTCATCACAGAGCAAGGCACAGTACATCTATCTTGTTGACAGCTATGGTTCATTATACCCAGAGCAGATAAGAAGACTTGCTGACAAATACATTAAGATAGCAGAGAAGTATGGAAAGAGTGTTGGTATTCATGCACATAACAACCAGCAGCTTGCATTTGCTAATACAATTGAAGCTTGTTCAATCGGCGTAAGCCTTCTTGATGCAACAGTAAGCGGAATGGGAAGAGGTGCAGGTAACTGCTATTCAGAATTATTATTAGGGTTCTTAAGAAATCCTAAGTTTAATATAGTTCCAGTGCTTAAGTTTATTGAGAAGCATATGGTTCCACTTAAGGCATCAGGTGTTGTATGGGGATGTGATGTACAGTACATGCTTACCGGTCAGACTAATCAGCATCCAAGAACAGCAATTGCATTTACTAAGGCAGAAAGAACCGATTATGCTAAATATTACACAGAAATTACCGGAGATGAGTAATGAAATGTTGACATGACATTTTTAAGAGCGTAAAATATGCTCAAAATCGTGTAAAACATTTTTTACATTGGTATCTTTAGATGAAAGGAAGTACTAACAATGGAAAAGAAGAATATTGACTGGTCAAGCCTTGGCTTTGGTTACATCAAGACTGACAAGAGATTCGTAGCCAACTATAAAGATGGCGCATGGGATAACGGAACACTTACAGAGGATGACAAGGTTGTCATTAACGAGTGTGCAGGTGTCCTTCAGTATGCACAGACATGTTTTGAAGGTCTTAAGGCTTATACAACAGAGGATGGTCACATTGTTATGTTCCGCCCAGATCTGAATGCAGCAAGAATGAAAGATTCATGTGAGAGACTTGAGATGCCAGTTTACCCAGAAGATAAGTGGGTAGAGGCAGTTGCTAAGACAGTAGAAGCTAATGCAGCATGGGTACCACCTTTTGGTTCAGGTGCTACACTTTATGTCCGTCCATACATGTTCGGAAGTAACCCTGTTATCGGAGTTAAGCCTGCTGATGAATATCAGTTCAGAGTACTTACAACTCCAGTAGGTCCTTACTTCAAGGGCGGTGCTAAGCCTATTACTATCAAAGTTTCAGATTTTGATAGAGCAGCACCACACGGAACAGGACATATCAAGGCTGGACTTAACTATGCAATGAGCTTACATGCTATTATGACAGCACATGAAGAAGGATATGCAGAGAACATGTACCTTGACCCAGCAACAAGAACTAAGGTTGAGGAGACAGGTGGCGCTAACTTCATCTTCATCACTAAAGATGGTAAGTTCGTAACACCAAAGTCTAATTCAATTCTTCCATCAATCACACGCCGTTCATTAATGGTTGTTGCTAAGGAATATCTTGGATTAGAGGTTGAGGAAAGAGAAGTTCTCTTTGATGAAGTTAAGGATTTTGCAGAGTGTGGTCTTTGTGGTACAGCTGCAGTTATCTCACCTGTTGGAAAGATTAACGACCATGGTAAGGAAATCTGCTTCCCAAGCGGAATGGAGAAGATGGGTCCTACAATCCAGAAGCTCTATGATACATTAACAGGTATCCAGATGGGCAAGATTGAAGCTCCTAAGGGATGGATTTACACAATCGCTTAATTGATATTCTTTAAATATTTATTCGGTCTGGACAAGTGTTCAGACCGATTTTTTAATTTTCTAAAGTAGATTTTACATTGAAAATGTGATAACATACTAATATAACAGACGTTAGTAAAGAGGTGCAGCAGTATGTCAGAAGTCGGAACTAATGAACGTTTATTGCGTTCTGATGTAACATTAGAAGAAAGCAGAAAGATAGAGAGAGTGCTTAGAAGAAACAATATATCATATTTTGAGAAGTGGAATTTTCACACAGGCGTGTTCAAGTTCCTTAATAACAGCAAGAATTCTAAGTGCGATATTTATGTTCATATGGATTCTATGGACAAGGCAAAGGAATTGCTTGCAGATATGTAGAATATATTTATAACAGAATATGTCTAAGATAATGGTCAGAGTGATTTACTCTGGCCTTTTTTTATGCTATAATTTTTTCACTTTGTGTGAAAGGATAGAAATTATGACAAAGAAAAGGATAGCATTGAAAATAGTAAGGAGAGTAGGAATATGTATTCTTACCACAGTGGTTCTGCTTCTTATAGGGCTGTTAGGCGTTGTAAGAATTATGGAATTTGGACCATCAAAGACAGCAAGAAATCTGTTTGTTAATTCAGCAATGGAATCAAGTGCAGGAGGAATACTTGTAACACTATTTTTTTCAGATGAAGAGATAGCCAGAATAAGAGCAATCAATTCCATACAGAAGACAGATGAAGTGACAGATTCTTCGCTTATATCAGATACAACAATTCTTACACAAGAAGAAAAATCAATGATAGAGGTTATTGATATAGAGAAGGATACTTACAGAGGTAAGATGATGATTGTAAGAGACCCATCAAGAGTTATGGTAGGAACAAGCGGAGAATATGGGAAAAGCTGTAAGGGAAAGAAAGTATCAGAGATAGCGGAAAGCTATGGCGCAATAGCTGCGACTAATGCCGGCGGTTTTCGGGATGCAGGAGGAGTAGGAACAGGTGGCGAGCCGGATGGACTTGTTATATCAGAAGGCAGGTTAAAGTGGGGGTCACTGGGAACAACTTATGGAATTATAGGTATAGACAATAATAATGTACTTGTAGTGGGAGATATGACAGCACAGGCGGCACTTGACCGGGGAGTAAGAGATGCCGTAAGCTTCGGGCCGGTGCTTGTTGTTAATGGAGAAGCGGTTGAAGTTAATGGGAGCGGAAGCGGTCTTAATCCAAGAACAGCAATCGGACAGAGAGAAGATGGTTCAATACTGCTTGTAGTAATAGATGGATGCCAGGTAAACAGTCTGGGAGCGTCATATTCAGATGTGATAGAGCTCATGCTTGAGTATGGTGCAGTTAATGCGGCTAATCTTGATGGTGGTTCATCATCACTTATGTATTACAATGGAGAATACATCAACAGTTGTGCATCAATGTATGGACCAAGAGATTTACCGACAACAATAATTGTTAAATAAATGTTTAAAAAGGGGCAGGCCGGAGGCTGAGAAAATAATGATTAAAAAGACAATAAAAATCCCGTTATTCTGGAAAATATATATAACAGTTGTCACTATAGTACTGATAGGATTTGTTGTACTGTGGAGCATCCTGTGGACAGCTTTAAAAAAGTATGAGCAGTCACGACCAGAGTATGCTATGGATAAGGTAATTGAACAGATACAATTACAGGACACAGGAGATTTCACAAAGTATGTACACACGGGAGAAAACGCTTATGAAGGCAGTGAAGCGTTAGATGAAGCTGTGAGAGAATATATTAAAAATGTATTATGTGAGGGAGCGTGGGCATACACTAAGAAATCTGGTGAGTACACTAATGATAATCCGGTATATCAGTTAAAGAAAGACGGGCAGAAAACAGATATAATAATATATCTTGAGAAAAACAATAAAAATGAGTGGACAATTGCGGATGTGTCAGGACTTAGCTGTGAAGGAAAGACCTATGAGATAATAGTTCCGGAGAATTCAGAAGTGACAGTTGATGGCAATAAGCTAGGAAGTGAATATGTAACAGAAACTAAAGATGCAGAGGTACTAAGTAATGTTGCCAAACACATTAATATGCCTAAGACAACAACATATCATATAGAGAATGTATATAAAGAACATGAAATAAAAGCAACAGGTCCTGTGTATAACAGTGAACTGGAGCTTATAAGCAGCACAGATAATGTATATGAATTTGGATTTGAAGCTAATAGCAAGCTGATAGAGGAACAGGAAAGCCGCATAAAAGAGATTACAGAAATTTACGGTAAATATGTAGTTAATTATGAAAGCTTTGCAAAGCTTTCACCATACATACTGCCTGGCTCATATGCATACTCATACCTGTCCAGAATATCAAGGACTAATATATGGTTAGAGGTAAGCAGGGAACCAGCATTCAGTGATATGAAAGTATATAATTACCAGTCATATACAAAAGATTGTTTTTCATGTGAAGTAAGTTTTGATTTACAAGTATCCTATAACAGTGGCAGTTTCAAAGATTACCCTACTCATATGGAGTATATATTCGTAAAAAGAAGCGGCAAGTGGTATATAGCGGATATGGTGATGTTGAAGTAGTATAGACAACGGTATTCCACCAGCTCGTAATAAATCGAGCGTAAGTCATATACAGACAATCAGGTGGAAATATGTATTGTCTGATACATACTTCCACCTGATGTAATTATTAAGAATATTCTATTTACTCACTATCCTTTGGCAGCGACTGCATATACTGGTGCATGGATTCTGCCACTATCTTGCTGTGTGCGACAGCTTCTACTACGGTTCTTGCACCGTTGACAACATCACCTGATGCGAATATACCCGGACGGCTTGTGTGACCAGTCTCGTCTGCGTCAAGAAGTCCCCTTGCAGTAGCCTTAAGACCTGTTGTTGTGTTGACAATACGGTTCTGAGGTCCTTGACTGATAGAGATGATAACACTGTCTGAGTGATGAAGTGTATCAGTGCCTTCTATGTCAGTGAAAGTTCCATCTTCATTCTCAATAATATCCCTGAATATAACGCCATCGTCCTTAATCTCAACAGGGCGTTTGTTATATTCAAATGTGATTCCTTCAAGCTGTGCATAGCTGAATTCATATTTACTTGCAGCAACTTCCTTAGTGATAGAGAAACAGATGACATTGCGGGAGCCTTTTCTCTTGGCAGTTCTTGCAACGTCCATAGCGGCATTACCGGCACCGATAACAATAACAGTTTCACCAAGGTGGTAGCTGTCAGGGTTATTGAGGTAATTGATACCAAAGTGGACATTACCGAAAGTCTCTCCTTTAATGTGAAGAGAGTTAGGTTTCCATACACCTGTACCTATGAATATAGACTTGTAGCCGTCACGGAACAAATCATCAATTCCGATTGCACCACCGATAGTGGTGTTAGGACGAATCTTGATACCCTTTAAGGCAAGATGTCTGTATTCAATATCGTCAAGAACAGTCTTAGGAAGTCTGAATTCCGGAATACCATATCTTAATACGCCGCCAATCTTGTCCTTTCCTTCAAATATAGTAACCTGATATCCGTATCTTGCAAGAATAATTGCAATAGTGATACCAGCAGGGCCCGAACCGATGATTGCGACTCTCATGCCGTTAGAAGGCTTAGGACCTTCGGTCATCTGGTTGGCATATGTACTGGAAATGTAGTTCTCAATAGTAGAAAAATGTACAGGAGCGCCCTTTCTTCCAAGTACACAGTGACCTTCACACTGGTTCTCATGATTGCAGATGAGACTGCACACGGTAGTAAGCGGGTTGTTCTCGAAAAGCATTTTACCAGCTTCGTTAAGCTTGTTCTCTTTAAGTAAACGGATTGCCACAGGAATGTTAGTACCAATAGGACATCCCTTCTGACACTGAGGCACTTTGCACTGTAAGCAGCGGTTGGCCTCGTCCATAACATGTAACGCCATAATATATCCCCCTTTAAAGATGTTATATAGTAGATTGCATGTGTGCGTCCGGTAGGCCGGCTGTCCGGCACCTGTCTGTGGCGCAGGAATTCAGTGTGTCTCGCTTAGCAGGAGTAAAAGCCGCTGTCTGCAGAGTTTATTACATCGCTCAAAAGCAAACGCGCTTCGCTTGGACGAGCTTTTGTGCGATGAGCTTTTGCAGACAGCGGCTTTAACTCCTGCACAGCTCGTCACAATTCATTCCAGCGCCACAGACAGGTGTCGGACAGCCTGATACACACACGCAACTTAACTAACTAAATCATAGCATTTTTTAATGTGGAATTAAAGGGGAAGTTTGACGAAAGAGGGGAGAAAGGGTGGGAGTTTTCTAGATTTTTTCAGCGAAATATAGTATTATATAGCTTAATGAAATTGCATGCTGTCGGGGGCAGCAGGGAAGGAATTATTATGCCAGTTACAGAGTACTTAGAGCGCAATGCAAGAGAATATCCAGACGAGGTTGCATTGGTAGAACTCAATCCTGATGAAAAGGATACGAGAAGAACTACATGGAAGGAGTTCGGGCTTATTGAGCCTACAACTTATTCACCATACCGCAGAGAGATTACATGGAGTGTATTTAACGAGAAAGCGAACAGATTCGCCAACATGCTTATTGGCAGAGGAATCAAGAAGGGCGATAAGGTAGCTATTATTATGTATAACTGCCTTGAATGGCTTCCTATATATTTCGGAGTGTTAAAGACAGGTGCGATAGCAGTGCCTTTCAACTTCAGATACGATTCAGACGAAATCTATTACTGCGCAGAGCTTGCAGAAGTAGATGTTATTGTATTTGGACCACAGTTTATCGGACGAATTGAAGTAAATGCTGAGAGATTATCAAAGGGCAGACTCCTTATCTATGTTGGAGACAATTGTCCAAGCTTTGCAGAAAGCTACAGAGAGCTTGTTGCTGACTGCTCAAGCAAAGCGCCTGATGTGACTATAACAGAAGACGATTATGGTGCAATATATTTTTCATCAGGAACAACGGGATTTCCTAAGGCTATTCTTCATAAGCACAGAAGTCTTACACAGGCTGCCGAGATGGAGCAGAAGCATCATGGAACTGGAAGATATGATACATTTTTATGTATTCCGCCGCTTTACCATACAGGAGCTAAGTTCCACTGGATGGGAAGTCTTGTGGCAGGAAGCAAAGCAGTACTTCTTAAGGGAACTAAGCCTGAGACAATTCTTAAGGCTGTATCAGATGAAGAATGTACAATCGTGTGGCTGTTAGTGCCGTGGGCTCAGGATATATTAGATGCACTCGACAGAGGAGACATCAAGTTATCAGATTACAGACTTGATCAGTGGAGACTTATGCATATAGGTGCGCAGCCGGTTCCACCTTCACTTATCAAGAGATGGAAGGAATACTTCCCTAAGCATCAGTACGATACCAACTACGGACTTTCAGAATCAACAGGTCCGGGCTGTGTACATCTTGGTGTGGAGAATATCAATAAGGTTGGTGCTATCGGAATTCCGGGTTACAGATGGGAATGTAAGATAGTTGATGAAGACGGTAATACAGTAAAACAGGGAGATGTCGGAGAACTCTGTGTTAAAGGACCTGGCGTCATGACATGTTATTACCGCAACGAGGAAGCTACTAAGGAAGTTCTTAAGGATGGCTGGTTATATACAGGTGATATGGCTATGCAGGATGAGGATGGCTTCTACTTCCTTGTAGACAGAAAGAAAGACGTTATCGTAAGCGGTGGAGAAAACATTTATCCGGTTCAGATAGAGGACTTCATCAGAAGATTTAATAAAGTTAAAGATGTAGCTGTTATCGGACTTCCAGACCATAGACTGGGTGAAAAGACAGCGGCTATCATAGAAGTTAAGGACGGAGTTACATGTACTAAGGAAGAGATAGAAGACTTCTGCATGGAGCTTCCAAGATACAAGCGTCCGAAAGAAATTATATTTGCAGATATTCCGCGTAATGCTACAGGAAAGATTGAGAAGCCGAAGCTTCGTAAGATGTACGGCGCAGACAGACTTGTAGAACAGGAAAATAAAGGCTGATAAGAATACATAGAATGGAGAATGTTATGAGAGAATTAATGCTGGGCAATAAGGCAGTTGCAAGAGGAATGTATGAAGCAGGCTGTAAGGTAATATCAAGTTATCCGGGAACACCAAGTACAGAGATAACAGAAGAAGCAGCGAAATATGATGAGATATACTGTGAGTGGGCGCCTAATGAAAAGGTTGCATTAGAGGCAGCACACGGAGCAACACTCGGCGGAGTAAGAGCAGCATGTGCAATGAAGCATGTTGGTTTAAATGTGGCAGCAGACCCGTTATTTACAATATCATATCAGGGACTTAACGCAGGACTTGTAATCTGTGTAGCAGATGATCCGGGAATGCACTCATCACAGAACGAACAGGATTCAAGACATTATGCATTTGCAGCCAAAGTACCTATGCTTGAGCCTGCAGATTCAGAAGAATCAAGACTTTTCGTTAAGGAAGCATATGAGATATCAGAGAAGTACAATACACCAGTATTTATCAAAATGTGTACAAGAGTTGCACATTCACAGAGTGTTGTATGTCCTGAGGAAAGAGTAGAGCCTGCACAGGTTCCTTATGTAAAAGACCCAACAAAGGTCATGATGACTAAGAATTCAAGAGATGCACATGTAAGAGTTGAGCAGAGAACACTTGACCTTATACAGTATGCAGAGACAAGTGGAATTAACAGAATTGAAGAGTGTGCAGAGGGAAGTCTTGTCAATGGAAAGAAGATTGGTGTTATCACATCTTCAACATCATACCAATATACTAAGGAGGTATTTGGCGATAAAGTAAGCGTACTTAAGCTTGGAATGGTATATCCACTTCCAGAGAAGCTTATCAAAGATTTTGCAGAGGGCAAGGATGAAATCTATGTAATAGAGGAGCTTGACCCAATTATAGAGAACCACTGCAAGCAGCTAG
>OHSO01000677.1_pt1 | contig 17946 bp, 10 predicted proteins | sample 1578651 | NCBI WGS metagenome assembly OHSO01 (sample SAMEA3879524, study PRJEB24766) | human gut metagenome | biome: human-associated habitat; feature: feces | place: USA | collected 1985/1987 | reverse complement strand
TTACTGGCGCTCGTCATATGAACAAGAATTAAAGCAAGCTTTATTCTTGTTCGCAGACTTTCTGCTTACATGCTTTTTTGTAAGTCAGGTCTTTCCGTGCCTTCGGCACTCCCAAGCCCTGGTAATTCACAACTCACGGACTTCGTCCTTCGTTGTTCATTACTGGCGCTCGTCATATGAACAAGAATTAAAGCAAGCTTTATTCTTGTTCGCATGACTTGCTGCTTACAAAAAATGTCCCTGACAGAAACCTGTATATTACAGATTCCTGTCAGGGACGAATTACCGTGGTGCCACCCTTATTTATGAACATACTTGTAATATTAATAAAAAAGGTGGCACTCCTTACCGGATATGCCACCTGTATGCTCAACTCATTATCAGATACAATTAATATATCCTTCCCCTGTAACGCGAGGCCGCGTCGTAAACTACTGCTAATTCATCTACGCATCTCACAAACCCATTCCTTACGGCTCTCCATGCTGACATTCCACCACCGCCAGCTCTCTGTGATGTACCTTCCGAAAGTACTCTTTTGATCATCGACTTTAAATATTTAACTGCCACCTATAATAGCACTATGTTTATCTGTCGTCAAGCACAAAAGCTTAAAATTTCCTGATATTAACAATTGCCTGAACCAGATATACTATGTATAAAACAGCTGCTACAAAAATAATAACCGTTGTTGCATTTGTAAGTACCAGTATAATCACATTCACAGTAAGAAGAATAACTACTCCTAAAAGTGTTTTTCCGATTGTTCTTTTAAATACTTTAACGCTTACAATATATACCATAACAACGATTATCAGAATAATCAAACTCAGAATCGAAAGTGTTCTCCAAAAAGCATCAAACTCTTCCTGTGTGGTCTGCTGAATCCTTGCAATTCCACTCTGAATAAAAAACATATATAGGTTTATTACCAGCAAAATTAACGTTACTATTTCTAACAGCATATTCTTTATAACTTTCATTTCTTAATTCCTCCATATTATATACTCACAATTTAAGTTCACTCTCAATTGACACTTACATAAGCCTTTCCAATGCCAATAACATTATGTAAAAGCCAACAAGTGCAAACCACACAATACTCAGAATCATATATATGGTCTGTTCATTTCCCATAACTCCATTATATGGATTATCTTTGTTAACACGTATGGTATAAACAGAACCCCTTTCATGATACATCGAAAATATATTCTTTTTTACACGGCAAACATAATTATGCCCTTTGTATCCATAAATAAACTCAGAAGCGTATTGATATTTATAGCCATTGCCATTTGCAACTCCTTTAGTTTTATAGAAATGCTTTTTTATGTATAAAAATCGGGCAAAAAAAACGAGATCCATCATAATACCTATAACTAGTGCTTCCATTTTCTACACCTCATATTTCATGTTATTCTACAACGTTAGATGCAATGTGTTCGCATGCTTTCTAATATATTTAATGCTGTTATTTGTATTTTCTCTAACTTCCTCAGAGTTGTTGAATAAATTCTTCAATTTTTCTTTCCCCCTATGGTATTTTTGAAGCCTGAATTTAAAACAAAAAAGGCTGCACTAAGAAATTTTTTAAAGATTTCTTAATGCAACCGAACTATCATAGTATTAGAGACTTATGCTTATGTGAATCTCTCAACTGAAAATAGTATTTTTCAGCTTTATACCTCTAGACTTCTAGTTTTGCGTCCTTATATTTCTATAAGTTTACCAAATATCATCTAATATGTTAGCATACTATGATAATATGTACAAGTACTATTTATTATGATACCGGAATCAAAAGTCAGAATCCTTTAAAAACATAATATTCGTGCTATTGCCCTAAAAGAAAACAAGGAACATTATCATGTAATATCAGACAAAAACGGGACTGATGAATCTGTTCAAAAATCAATACAACAAAAAGCCCTCAGCCATGATTGATATGTACCCAGAATCCTGGACACATATCAGAGTTTCCCCCACAGCCAAGAGCTTTGTTTATAATATAATATGTAACATCATCATATATATAGATACACAGCCGCACAGGCTTACCGGTTAATAAGCAGGGGATTTAGAACGGCCGGTACTTAGGCACCGTCTTTCGGTGCCTTATGTACCGTTGCCAGTTCTAACAAGCGCAAGCGCCCCCTGCGTTGAACCGGTAAGCCTGTGCGGCGTCACACGTATCATATATATTATCACAGATATATTATCATAGATATATCCTGTTTCCGAACTAACTGACCGGATTACCTTACAGATTCGTATATCCCATCAGGTATTCGTCAACCTCTCTTGCCGCATCACGGCCTTCTCTTATAGCCCATACGACAAGTGACTGTCCACGGTGCATATCTCCTGCCGTAAATACCTTGTCGACATTGGTTGCGAACTTGCCCGGAGCGGTCTTTACGTTAGTTCTCTCGTTAAGCTCCACGCCGAATGCATCGGATACGTACTTCTGTGTACCAAGGAAGCCGGCAGCTATAAGAACAAGCTCACAGTCAACCTCGTACTCGCTTCCTGCAACCTCAGACATCATCATTCTGCCTGTTTTTTCATCCTTCTTAGGCTCAAGCTTTACAAGCTTAACCTTGCACAGGTTGCCCTTCTTGTCCTTGATGAATTCCTTAACAGTTGTCTGGTATACACGAGGATCCTCACCAAATACCGCAATTGCCTCTTCCTGACCGTAATCAGTCTTAAGCACCTTAGGCCACTGTGGCCATGGGTTGTTAGGAAGTCTGTCTACAGGTGGCTTAGGCATCATCTCAAGCTGCATTATCGACTTACAGCCATGACGGATTGATGTTCCGACGCAGTCATTGCCCGTATCACCACCGCCTATAACTATAACATTCTTGCCCTTTGCCGATATATACTTACCGTCTGTAAGTCCTGAATCAAGCAGGCTCTTTGTTGTAGACTTAAGGAAATCAACTGCAAAATATATTCCGTTGGCATCTCTTCCGGGTGCCTTGATATCTCTCGGGTTAGATGCGCCGCATGCAAGAACAACACTGTCATATTCCTCAAGAAGCTTCTTAGCCTTCACATTCTCACCGATATTGGCATCTGTGATAAATGTTACTCCCTCTGCCTTCATGACCTCAATCTTACGGTCAATTATATGCTTCTCAAGCTTCATGTTAGGGATTCCGTAACGAAGGAGTCCTCCGACACGGTCTGAACGCTCATAAACAGTTACAAGATGACCTCTCCTGTTAAGCTGGTCTGCAACCGCAAGTCCCGAAGGACCTGAGCCTACAACCGCAATCCTCTTGTCAGTTCTTACCTTAGGAGGCTTAGGTGCAGCCCAGCCTTCCTCATAAGCCTTCTCGATGATTGCCTTCTCATTCTCCTTGGTACATACAGCTTCTCCGTTAAGCCCGCATGTACATGCCTTCTCGCAGAGTGCCGGACATACCCTGCTTGTAAATTCAGGGAAATTACTGGTCTTGTGCAGGCGGTTATACGCCTGCTGCCAGTTGCCGTTATACAAAAGGTCATTCCACTCAGGAATCAGATTGTTAAGAGGACATCCCGATGCCATTCCCTTAATCATCATTCCTGCCTGACAGAACGGTACACCACAATCCATGCAGCGTGCTGCCTGAGTTCTCTGCTTCTCCAAAGAAAGCGGAGTATGAAATTCATCAAAATTCTTAATACGCTCCTTTGGTTTTATAGCTGCGCTTTCTTCGCGCTCGTATTCCATAAATCCGGTTGCTTTTCCCATCTCGTCTCTCCTTTCACGCTGTCATGTAATCACGCCTTGCTCTGTATTGCATAGAATGCTTCAATCTGAGCCTGCTCACTGCTAAGACCTTTTTCTTCCATCTGTACAATCTTGTTCATCATCTTCTTATAATCGTTAGGAACAATCTTCTTGAACTTAGGAAGATACTCGCCGAAGTTATCAAGGATTTCCTTGCCCTTCTTTGAATTAGTGTAAGCAACATGCTCTGTGATTATCTCTTTTAATTCCTGAACATCATACTTATCAGTTACAGTTTCCGAAGAAACGAGCTGCTTGTTAAGCTTTGTGTAAAGCTTTGAATCTTCATCAAGTACATAAGCTATACCGCCACTCATACCTGCTGCGAAGTTCTTGCCTGTCTTGCCGATTACAACCACACATCCGCCTGTCATGTATTCGCAGCCATGGTCGCCAACGCCTTCAACAACTGCCGTAGCGCCTGAATTACGGACACAGAATCTCTCGCCGGCAACACCGTTTACAAATGCTTTACCGCTTGTAGCACCATAAAGTGCAACATTACCGATGATAATATTCTCATCTTCCTTGAACTGTGTACCTGTCGGAGGATATACAACAAGCTTACCGCCTGAAAGTCCCTTACCGAAGTAATCATTGCTGTCACCGACAAGCTCAAGTGTAAGTCCCTTAGGGATAAATGCGCCGAAGCTCTGTCCGCCTGAGCCGTTACATTTTACTGTAAATGTATCTTCATCAAGGTTATCAGCATATCTTCTTGTAATCTCAGCACCAAACAGTGTACCTACGGCACGGTCTGTATTGTGGACATCAATCTCAATGCTTCTCTTCTGTCCGCTCTCAAGTGCCGGTCCGAGCTTCTTGAGGAGAATCTTCTCATCTATTGTCTTCTCAAGCTCAAAGTCATATACCTTCTTGTGATTGTAATCCATCTTGCCGCCTTCCTTGATATATGGATTATCAAGGATTCTTGACATATCAATACGTGATGCTCTTCCCGAACCCGGTACGTCACGTCTTGTAAGAAGGTCCGTCCTGCCGACAAGCTCATCAACCGTCTTAACACCAAGCTTTGCCATGTACTCTCTGAGTTCCTCGGCAATGAACTTCATGAAGTTAACAACGTACTCCGGCTTGCCTGTGAATCTCTTACGGAGTTCAGGATTCTGTGTTGCTATACCGACAGGACATGTATCCTTGTTGCAGACTCTCATCATTACACAGCCCATTGTTACAAGCGGAGCTGTTGCAAATCCGAACTCCTCGGCACCAAGCATTGCTGCTATTGCAACGTCACGGCCTGTCATAAGCTTACCGTCTGTCTCTATTACAACCTTATTACGAAGTCCGTTCATAATAAGTGTCTGATGTGTCTCTGCAAGTCCAAGCTCCCATGGAAGTCCCGCATTGTGGATTGAGCTGCTAGGTGCGGCTCCTGTTCCTCCGTCGTAGCCTGAGATAAGCACTACCTGTGCTCCGGCCTTTGCAACGCCTGCCGCAACAGTTCCTACACCGGCCTCAGAAACGAGCTTGACTGAGATTCTTGCATCTCTGTTTGCATTCTTTAAGTCGAATATAAGCTGCTCCAAATCCTCGATAGAATAAATATCGTGGTGTGGTGGTGGAGAGATGAGTGCAACACCCGGTGTTGAAAGTCTTGTCTTTGCAATCCAAGGATAAACCTTCTTTCCAGGTAAGTGTCCACCCTCGCCCGGCTTAGCGCCCTGTGCCATCTTAATCTGAATCTCCTGTGCGCTTGTTAAGTATCTGCTTGTGACACCAAAACGTCCTGAAGCAACCTGCTTGATTGCTGAACAGCGGTTCTTTCCGTCTTTTCCGATTGTGAGACGATCCTTGTCCTCTCCACCCTCGCCGGTATTTGATTTTCCGTGCAGATGGTTCATGGCAATTGCAAGTGTCTCATGTGCTTCCTTCGAAATAGATCCGTATGACATAGCACCTGTCTTGAAACGTGTCACAATTGAGTCAACGCTCTCAACCTCCTCGAGCTTGACACCCTTCTTAGGATAGTTGAAATCCATAAGTCCACGGATATTTGTATTTTTCTCTTCCTCATCCACAAGTGCTGTGTACTGCTTGAACAGATTGTAGTCACCGCGCTGTGTCGACTGCTGGAGAAGATGGATTGTAGCCGGATTGTACAGATGGTCATCAGCTCCGCTTCTCATCTTGTGTCTTCCCTTGCTGTCAAGTGTAACATCTGTCTCAAGTCCGAGCGGATCGTAGGCCGCAGAGTGAAGCTCATTCACATCGTTCTCGATATCCTGTAATGTAATTCCACCGATACGGCTTACTGTATTTGTGAAATACTTATCAATAACACTCTTGTCAATACCGATTGCCTCAAAAATCTTTGAGCCCTGATATGACTGGATGGTTGAAATACCCATCTTTGCTGCAATTTTTACAATACCTGTGATGATTGCATGGTTGTAATCATCGATTGCTGCATAATAATCCTTGTCAAGCATATGCTCGTCAACAAGCTGCTTAACTGTATCCTGTGCCAGATAAGGGTTGATTGCACTTGCACCAAAGCCAAGCAGTGTAGCAAAATGATGAACCTCTCTCGGCTCTCCTGACTCAAGAATGAGAGAAAGAGATGTTCTCTTTTTTGTCTTTACAAGATACTGCTGCAATGCAGCAACTGCAAGCAGTGAAGGAATTGCAACGTGGTTCTCATCAACACCCCTGTCTGAAAGGATAATAATGTTGGCTCCGTCCCTGTATGCACGGTCAGCCTCTATATAAAGTCTGTCTACAGCTTTCTCAAGACTTGTGTTCTTGTAATATATAATAGGTAAAACCTCTACCTTAAAGCCATCGGCCTTTAAATTCTTAATCTTCATAAGGTCGGTGTTTGTAAGGATTGGATTGTTAATCTTAAGTACACGGCAGTTTTCCGGCTTTTCCTCAAGCACGTTTCCGGCCTCACCGATATAGAGTGTGGTTGATGTGACAACCTCCTCACGGATTGAATCGATAGGCGGGTTTGTTACCTGTGCGAAGCGCTGCTTAAAATAGTTGAATAACGGCTCCCTGTTACCGGATAAAGCTGCAAGCGGTGTATCAGTACCCATTGCTGCTGTGCCCTCAACACCATTTTTAGCCATCGGAAGGATTGAATCCTTGAGTGACTCATATGTGTAACCGAAGGCTCTCTGCATTCTCTGGCGCTCTTCCTTTGTATACTCAGGTACTCTCTGGTTAGGAATCTTTAAATCCTTAAGATTTACCATGTATCTGTCAATCCACTCACCATAAGGCTGCTTGTCTGCATATCTCTCCTTGAGCTCATCATCATCTATGATTTTTCCTGCAACAGTATCCACAAGGAGCATCTTTCCCGGACGGAGACGATCCTTTTTCACAATCTTTGTAGGGTCAATCTCAAGCACTCCGACCTCAGATGAAAGGATAAGATAATCATCATCTGTCACATAGTAACGTGATGGACGAAGTCCGTTTCTGTCAAGCACTGCTCCGACTAAATCACCATCTGAGAATACGATTGAAGCCGGACCATCCCATGGCTCCATCATTGTAGCGTAATACTGGTAGAAATCCTTCTTCTTCTGAGTCATGATTGAATTGTTTGCCCATGGCTCAGGAATCATTATCATAACGGCAAGTGGAAGCTCCATACCACTCATTACCAGGAATTCAAGCGCATTATCAAGCATTGCTGAGTCAGATCCTGCCGCATTGATAACAGGCAAAACCTTCTGGAACTCTTTTTTAAGCTTTGGAGACTCCATGTTCTCCTCACGGGCTGACATCTTGTCAGAGTTTCCAAGAATAGTGTTAATCTCACCATTGTGTACGATAAATCTGTTTGGATGAGATCTCTCCCAGCTTGGGTTTGTATTTGTAGAGAATCTTGAATGTACTGTGGCGATTGCTGACTCATAATCAGGATCCTGTAAATCCATGAAGAACTGTCTGAGCTGCTCTACAAGGAACATTCCCTTATATACGATTGTTCTGCTTGAAAATGAAACCACATATGTATTGTCGTTTGACTGCTCGAAAACACGTCTTGCAACATACAGCTTTCTGTCAAACTCAAGTCCTCTCTCAACATCCTCAGGTCTCTTTACAAAGCACTGCATGATGCATGGCATACAGTCTCTGGCTTTTTTAGAAAGCTTATCAGGCTCTGTAGGCACTTCTCTCCATCCGAGAAATTCAAGGCCTTCCTTCTCCACGATAACCTCAAGCATCTTCTTTGCCTGAATGGTCTTGAACTCATCATTAGGGAAGAAAAACATTCCCACACCGTAATCTCTCTCGTCTCCAAGCTCTATTCCAAGTGGCTTTGTAACCTTCTTAAAAAACTTATGAGAAATCTGAAGCAGGATGCCGACACCGTCTCCCGTCTTACCATCAGCGTCTTTTCCGGTTCTGTGCTTTAAGTTCTCAACAATCTTTAAAGCATTCTCGACTGTCTCATGTGTTTTGATACCTTTGATATTTACTACTGCACCAATTCCACAGTTATCATGCTCATAGCGAGGATCATATAATCCCTTAGCTGTGGCTGTGCTTTCATTCCATTGTTTACTCATAGGTTCTTCCTTTCCTAGTGTAAATTTGTTAACGGATAACTTATTAAGAAGTGAATCATTTCCTGTTTATGATTTTACAACTATGAAAGCTCAATGTAAACAGTTTTTTTCTTGCTATTGTCTGATTATTTGATAACTTAATATTATAAAGTTATTTTTCTGACTATGGATGTATTTTTATCTTTTTTATAAGGGTATACGCACAATTTACTTTTTAAAATTCCAAAACTTTTTTCAATAAAGCAATGCATAAAACACTGTTTCAGCAAATTATGTCTGAATTGTGTATACTTTACAGTAACTTTTCTTGGCTGATATCATAAAAAATCAGCTATACTTTTTATTGTATAGCTGATTTTTATAAACATCCGGTAACTATCCTAAATCGCATTGCTCATATTCGTAAAACTGCACGATACTCGTATTTTGTCTGCGCTCCATTTCGGTCCATGCTAAACAGTTCCTTCTGTGTGCTTCGCATAATAATAAAATATCACAGCACCAACACCAAGGCACATGACAGATACCACCCATGCCATTACACTGCCATCAACAGTCCACTTCAAAATACCAGTCTCTGTCCTTATAACAGCAAACGCATTTGCGGTAATATGACCAATCATAGCCGCATACACATGCCCTGACTTATACATGAAAGCTGCAAGCACAAGGCCAAGTAAAAAAGCATAGACAAACTGCACTATATTAAAATGAATGAGCCCAAACAAAAGCGCCGACAAAAATACAGCCTGTGGAACATTCATTATTTTGCGCATATTTCCAAATACAATGCCTCTGAAAACAAGCTCCTCCATAATCGGAGAAAGAATTGCCGAGCCAATCAGCTCAATTACAAGAGTGCTTGCATAAAAGCTCTCATTTGCCCTGGCATATCCTTCTGAGAGCCCGATAAGCGGTGACATGGTGATGATATTATTGAGCGCAAATGAAATAAAAAGTGTAATCACAATCACCCAGAGCACATTTATAAAAAGTGCCCTGTCTATCTTTGGTTTTTTAACAAACATCTGCTGTGTTGGCTTATAGCTTGCAAAATACATAAATGGTATTGTAATTGCTGCAGATATTATCTGCGCTATCATGTATGTCGAAGCTGTGTGTCCGATGAACGCAAAAATAAAGTACATTGCGCTCAAAAAAACAATGTAGTAAAGCACAATCGGGACAATTATTTCCCACACTATCGCTCTTAATTTTAAATTCTTATTCATGAAATCCCATTCCTATCTACTGTTTATAACCTCATGTCTCAATGCATTGCATTTTCATAAAAGCTAATCAAAAAGCTTGGAAAGTACATCCGGAAGCTGCCTTAAATCATCTATCACAGCTTTTGCACCGGCACTCACCATCTCGTTAACATCTCCAAAGCCAAAGCTTACCGCTATGCTTGGCACATCGACACGGTTTGCCCCTTCAATGTCAAACATAGTATCTCCGATTAAACACATCTCATCCCTTGGAATGTCTGACCACCGGCGTATCACCTCGTTAAGTACTTCTTCCTTTGTATCTATCCTGCCGTCAAACGTAGCTCCGACCACCTCATCAAACATATCAAGTATTCCAAAATGCTCCAAAATACGCTCACACGATTTTTCCGGCTTCGATGATGCAAGTCCTATCCTATAGCCGGCTGCTTTAAGCGCCTCTATGCATTCCTTTACTCCCGGAAAAAGCGAACATTCAAATATACCTATTTTGTTATAGCGCTCTCTGTACTTTTCGACCGCTTCAAGTGCTCTCTCCTTAGTAAATCCGTAATGCTCCATAAATGTGTTTATGAGCGGCGGTCCTATAAAGAAAAACAGACTGTTTCTGTCCGGCTCAGATATGCCAAAGTGTGAAAGTGCATATTGTGCCGACTTTGTGATGCCCTCTGATGAGTCAATCAGCGTTCCGTCCAAATCAAATAATATTGCTTTCATTTATTATCTCCATTGCTTTAAATTTATTGTACTTTTAATTAAAATGCTAGGTCAGTATCTCATTTAACACGCGTCCGACAGCATCGGCAAACTCGTTGATACTCTTTATCTTCACGAGGCTTCTGCCGAATATCTTTGTTGCAAGCTCACTATCATGCGCACTTCCCATGAAGATGCCAATTACGTCTATTCCATGGTTTTTAAGCCTCTGCACCTCATTTACGGTGTCCTTAACAGCAAGAGCATCAGTGTACTCCCTGTCCTTATAAAAGGCTCCCTCCCCTGCTATCTGATCATCCTGGGGACTTGCATCCGAAAACATGAAAAGTAACTTCCTGGGCTTTGGACTTAGCTCCATCAGATGTGATGCCGCGCGCAGAGCAAGGCCATCCCTGTTATTTCCTGCCGCAACAAAATGAAATAATTCATCCTCCACACCATAATCATCATATTCCTTAAAAATATGCATCACCGTGTAGCCTCTTATGCTGCAATATGAGTAAATCTGCACCGGTATGCCACAATTAGTCAGACTCTTTGACAGTACATATGCCTGTGCTGCTATCTTCTGCTGCATCTGTTTTCTGGAAGAAGACGCATCCATCAGTATGTCGACAGAAAAGCCCGGCGTCTCCACCTCATCTTTTCGCTCAAAAACACGCGGATTGTCCAAATACAGCGCCTTCCATACTCTCGAAGGCTTTATACGGCCGTGTGTTGAAGCATCCATAAATGTCTCATCTGCTGTCTCCAGGTGCATTCTAAGGCTTTCTGTAAGTCTCCTTATACTGTTTTGATACACTGCCATGTTTTTTTCAAAATGCTCTTTATTCTTGTCATATTGCATGGCTGTCTCTTTTTTAAATGCAAGAATTTCCCTGCGCTCTCTTTTGTTGTCAATCTCATCAGGTACAGTCTGCTTTTTCTCCGATGAAATACCTCTGGTAAAAAGCAAGTGACAGTTTTTGTGATTTCCTACACAGAGCTTTTTCTCCATCTCGGCCTGCTGCCTGTCAGAATACATGCTTTTTCCAAAACAGGCTGTCACATACCGCTTCGCTTCTATTGGATCTTTCTGCAGTGCAAACTGCAGCAGATATCTCTTTGAATGCTCCATAGACAAAGCTGCTGTGTCCGAGGCCATATTTTTATCATAAAAGCTATTCGCTCTGACATACTGTGTGCTGACTTTTCCTATTGAGTGAAATGCTCCTGCTACCTTCTGTAAAAAATATATACCCTGTGGCTTTGCCACCTTTATCGGCTTATACGAGAAATACTTCCACAGATTTTCTCTCGTTTTTTCTATAATCTCATCCGTTGTCATATCAGGTGTAAAACAAAAAGCATGCAGTATCTCTTCATCCTCTTTGCAAAGACCTGATGTTTTTCCAAGTATCCTTCTGCAATGTGCATTTCTGATTATATCAATCCTCGAATACTCCCTGTTTTTATTGACTCCTGCAAGGCTCTTTTTCGCGTACTCAAGCCTTAAATCATATAAGGCAGGCCTCATTTGTCTCTCCTTTTCATACAGGGCATTTTCCAAACCTATCCATAAAAGGCCCTCATAAAGCATGGCGTTTTTTCCTGTCAGCTGATTGAATAAGGCATCTATCTTGTCATGCTCATACCACTTGTATTCAAGCCCAATAATCAGATTCAGATAAATATCAGCGGATCCATCAGGTGCAAATGCCAGAAAAAGCGGCTCTATGTCATAGTCACAGGCCGCCATCCATATGAAGTTTCTTGCTCTTTTTGCTTCCTTTATATCCTGTTCTTCCATATGTTCCATTCCTTCATATGTCACAAGCTCATATCAACAAAACAGCTGCTCTCCGCTCATCTTCCTTGAGATTCTTGCACGGATTGTATCACGGATAAGAGTCTGCTCATACTCATCAAAGCTCTTGTTTGTTATACCCATATCCAGAGCTGTATATATATTTAAGCCCTTTTCCATCATACCAATTGAACCGATGAGACCACGCAGATCAAGTGCTTTTGATGATATTTCGCCATTTTTGCACTTGGTATGCAGTTCAAGAAATACCTCCGCAAGCTCATTTGCCCCCGCTTCACGTATTGCAGGATAATGTTCCTTTATGAGCTTCACAAGGCTCTCTTTTGAAATCATAGGCATCCGGATTACCGCAAAACGTGATACAAGAGCCTCATTTAGCTCCTTTGTGCCTGCATAGCCGTAATTCATCGTGGCAATAAATCTTGTTGCCGGATGAAGCGACAGTCTGTCATAGCCCGGCACATCTATTGTACGTCTGAAATCAAGTGTGGCATGAAGCACTGCCATAGCCTCACTTTTTGCCATATTTATCTCGTCAAGCACCGCAAAGCCGCCTGTTTTTGCGGCTGTATACACAGGTCCCGGTCTGAAGGTTACTTCTCCGGCGCTAAACGTATCCGTTCCAATAAGTGATGCTGCATCCATATTTACGTGAAATGACACATCCCAGCGTGGTCTGTTAAATACGCCTGCCAGATTCTCTGCGAAAAGATTCTTTCCTGTGGCCTTTTCTCCTACTAAAAGCAGATTTTCTCCACATAAAACGGCGGTTATAGCCTGCTCCCACACATCGCTTCCGTAATAAAACTGTGTAGGCACGGGGATTCTTGACTCATACTCCTTGTCCACCGGATACTGCGAGCGAAACTTTTCAATTTCCTTAATCAGATTTTCTGAAATGCCAAGCTCTCTTAATTTGTCCAACAAGCTCATCGCTTCCTTTCATGTCAGGTATTTTAACTGTTCCAGGCCATACATACTCAAAACCGTACACAGTTTATGCTTTACGTTATATTGTCATGCGATATATTATTTCTTCACGCCCTTGGTGTCACGGTTTGCAATGTGCAGCCTGTGAAGCGCCACCTGCTTACCCTTTACCTCGACCTCTTTTTCCTCCTGGTCATTAAGCAGATAAATGTCAGTAAGCTCATCCTCTCTGTCAAGCCTCATTCCCCTGACACCTACTGCTGCCTTTTTCTTTTCTGGAATAGTGCCACAGTCGATTCGAAGGAACATCTCCTTCTTTGAACGCATTACCATTGTAGCATTCTCTGAAAGCATGTCAACAAATAACAGCTCATCATCATCCATGAGCTTGGTAGCCTGCGAGGTCTTTCGTGTCACCACAAACTCAGCACCATCCACGAGCTTTATCATGGCTGACTTCGTTCCAAATATAAGCTTGTGCCTTTCAACATCCATAAGAGGCGCTATAAATACTATATCCTCCTTACTGCTGTCATAGTTGCTTACATTGTCAATAGGTGTGCCCTTGTCACGGAATTTGCCATAAGGCAGGTCTAACACCTTGACAAGATGCATGTTTCCGTTGTTTGTAAAAATGCACAGCTTATCTATATTTTTGACCTTTAATATCAGCTTGTTCTCTGCGTCAGCTGTATCTTTGTTTCTATCATAGGTTGAAGTATCTACTGTCTTCACATAGCCGAAGCGGTCCATGAGCAGCACTACATCCGATACCTCAAGCTCTTTTTTGACCACAACAGCTTCCTCGAGATTGTCAAGCTCCGTGCGTCTGTCCCTTGCATATTCCTTGCGGAACGCTTTAAGCTCCTTCATAATGACCTTTGCCATGGATGAGCGATGCTCTAAAATATCGCTGTACTCTGCAATCTTTGCCCTGGTCTCCTCGTGCTCCTTAATCAGAGCCTCAATTTCGAGTCCAATCAGCTTGTACAGACGCATTTCAAGGATAGCAGCTGCCTGACGCTCAGTAAAGCAAAGCTGGGCTGCCATGGCTTCTGAAGCCTTTGACTTGAATTTAATCCCCTCTGTCTCTCCGTTTATGAGACATGCCTTTGCCATTTTCTGGTCCCGGCTTCCTCTTAATATTTCAATAATCAGATCTATCACGTTGCAGGCCTTTATAAGTCCCTGCTGTATTTCTTCTTTCTCCTGCTCCTTTGCAAGAAGTGTCTCATACTTTCTTTTTGCAATCTCATACTGGAAATTGACATGATGCCTTATGATGGGTACAAGACCAAGCGTCTCAGGTCTTCCATTTGCGACGGCCAGCATATTTACACCGAAAGTGTCCTCCAGCTTTGTCTTTTTATACAAAAGGTTCTTAAGTGCCTCAACATCAGCACCTTTTTTTAGCTCTAAGACAATTCTTATTCCCTCTTTCGATGACTGGTTGGTTATGTCCACAATATCCGTTGTCGCCTTTGACTCGACAAGTGAATAGACATCATTTAAGAATTTTCCTATATTGGCACCAATCATTGTGTATGGGATTTCCGTAATGACAAGCTTGTCCTTTCCTGCCTTGCCCTTCTCTATTTCGATTCTTCCACGGATTTTTATCTTTCCCTGTCCGGTCTCATATATTGCTGCAAGATCATCCTGATTTGCAACAATGCCTCCTGTCGGAAAATCAGGCCCCTTTATATACTGCATCATCTCGGCTGTGGTGATATCAGGATTTTTCATATAAGCAATCACACCGTCCACCACCTCGCCAAAATTGTGTGGCGGAATACTTGTAGCCATGCCGACTGCTATACCCTCAGCTCCATTTATCAAAAGGTTCGGCACCTTGACCGGAAGCACCTCTGGCTCTTTTTCTGTCTCGTCGTAGTTTGGAATGAAATCAACCACATTTTTGTCAAGATCAGCAAGATATGCTTCCTGTGTGATTTTTTGAAGTCTTGCCTCAGTATAACGCATGGCAGCGGCTCCGTCTCCCTCGATTGACCCAAAATTACCGTGTCCATCGATAAGCGGCATGCCCTTTTTGAAATCCTGTGCCAAAACAACCATCGCATCATAGATTGATGAATCGCCGTGCGGATGATATTTACCCATTGTATCACCGACTATACGCGCACTCTTTCTATATGGCTTGTCGTACCTGATGCCCAGCTCATGCATATCATAAAGTGTACGCCTTTGTACAGGCTTAAGCCCATCGCGCACATCCGGCAGGGCTCTTGCTATAATGACACTCATCGCATAGTCAATATATGATTTCTGCATCAGCTCCGAATATTCGGTCTGAATTATATTGTTGTCTACATTGTTATCTATATTTCTATCCATGTCTTTCTCCGATTATAAATACTGCTTAACTATTCAGAACCACTGAGAACCAAAAGCTGCTGCGTCATGCTTATACATCAAGCTCCGCGTCATGCGCATGCTCGTATATGAACTCTTTTCTCGGTGGCACATCACTACCCATAAGCAGTGATGTCACATCATTTGCCAGGCGTCCATCCTCTATTTCAATACGCTTTAGCATCCTTGTTGCGGGATTTAGTGTGGTATCCCAGAGCTGATCCGCATCCATCTCTCCAAGACCCTTATATCTTTGCAACGTAAACTTGCCTGTATGTGTCTTTCTGTACTTGTCAAGCTCCGCATCGTCATACAAATATTTTTCCTCGCCCTTTGACGGAATAGCCTTGTAAAGCGGAGGCATGGCAACATATACATGTCCCTCTAAAATAAGCTCAGGCATAAACCTGAAGAACAGAGTCAAAAGCAGTGTGGAGATATGAGCTCCGTCCACATCGGCATCGGCCATAATGATGATTTTGTCATAGCGAAGCTTTGTTATATCAAAATCATTTCCATACCCTTCCGAAAATCCGCAGCCAAACGCATTTATCATTGTCTTTATTTCAGCGTTTGCCAGTACCTTATCAATACTTGCCTTTTCAACATTCAAAATCTTGCCTCGAATCGGCATAATTGCCTGAAACATACGGTTTCTTGCCATCTTTGCCGAGCCTCCGGCCGAATCTCCCTCGACTATGAAAATCTCGCACTTAGAAGCATCCCTGCTCTCACAGTTTGCAAGCTTTCCGTTTGAATCAAAGGAAAACTTCTGCTTTGTGAGCAGATTGGTCTTTGCCTTCTCCTCAGCTTTTCTAATCTTTGCGGCCTTCTCAGCACATGATATTACCGTCTTTAAGACCTCAAGATTCTTGTCAAAATAAAGCGGTACCTCGTCATTTGTCACTTTGGCAGTAGCACGGTTTGCATCCTGATTGTCAAGCTTTGTCTTTGTCTGACCCTCGAATCTAGGGTCAGGATGCTTTACTGACACTACAGCAGTCATGCCGTTTCTGACATCTGCTCCGTTGAAATTCGCATCCTTGTCCTTTAATATACCAAGCTCTCTGGCATATGAATTGATAATACCTGTAAACGCAGTCTTAAAGCCTGTGATATGCGCTCCACCCTCAGAATTGTATATATTGTTGCAAAAACCTAGAATATTCTCATGGAACTCGCTTGTATACTGAAAAGCCACCTCAACCTTTATATCCTCACTCTCTCCTGTAAAGTAAATGACATCATGCAGCTTTTCTATATTTTTATCCAAATCCTTTACAAAACCGATAATACCCTCAGGCTCATGATACTCAATATGCTCTGTCGCATCGCCTCGTTTGTCCTCGTATATGATTGTAAGCTTCGGATTGAGATATGCAGTCTCCTTCAGTCTGTTCTTTACATCCTCTTCCTTGAATCTTGTCTTCTCAAAAATCTCCGGATCCGGCAGGAAATTAATCTTTGTTCCTGTTTTTTTGGTTTTGCCTAAAGTAGGAAGCAGGCCATTTTCAAGCTCCACGACAGGAACACCCTTTTCATATCTGTCATGGTGGATATAGCCATCTCTGCTTATCTCCACATCCATATATGTGGATAATGCATTTACAACCGACGAACCAACTCCGTGCAGACCTCCACTGGTCTTATATACAGAATTGTCGAATTTACCTCCTGCGTGCAGTGTCGAGAATACAACACGCGCTGCAGATACACCCTTAGCATGCATACCTACAGGTATTCCACGTCCGTTATCCTCCACAGTACACGAACCGTTTTTCTCAAGAGTTACCCTTATGGTATCACAGGCACCTGCCAGATGCTCATCTACGGAGTTGTCCACAATCTCATAGACGAGATGGTGAAGTCCCTTTTGGCAATGTCCATGGCGTTGAAATGGAAGTTGCCCGACCGTAGGGCGTAGTCGCCGTTGATCGTGAACAGATCCCTTCCCGGACGCACCTCGATGTCGATGATGCCCTGGCCGCGGCCGTTCAGCACATTGCCGGCAGCCCTGTCGATCTCGACATAGGCCTCGGTGCCTTGTGTGGCGTTGACCCTGAGCCTTATTCCGAAGTCGCTGCCTTTCCCGGCACCTGCCGCCATGCTGTTCATCATGGCCTCGTAAGGATCCTCGTAGACTTCCCGGAAGGCCTGCCTGAACGTCAGAAGGTCATTCTTGCCGTCATTGGAGGCGTTGTCTATAGGAATATGTATGTGTCCGTTCTTGTCCGTCCGGGCGTTGACATCGATGAGGATGGCGTTGAACGGGCCTTTGATCGAGACATCCCCGCTTGCGAACAGGCGGCCATAGAAGGCCTTGTCGCCGCCCTCGTCCATGTCGATGGCCTCGATGCCTTTCATCTTGATCCTGGTGTCCATCCTGATGTTCTTCAGGTGGTCGTACAGCAGGCCCCCTTCTATGCTGCCGGTGCCGTTGAACCGGTCCTTGATGGAGATCCCGTCGAAGAACAGTCCCTGGTCGGTGACGGAGAACGGCCCGTTCAGGTAGTAGGCCACATTGGTGAAGCCCACCCTCAGCATCGCATT
>OHSO01000664.1_pt1 | contig 18262 bp, 18 predicted proteins | sample 1578651 | NCBI WGS metagenome assembly OHSO01 (sample SAMEA3879524, study PRJEB24766) | human gut metagenome | biome: human-associated habitat; feature: feces | place: USA | collected 1985/1987 | reverse complement strand
ACCAACGACCCCGAGATTACAAATCACGTGCTCTGGCCAACTGAGCTAAAGAGGCGGGTGGGCAAGCGATTCTTATCGCGCCGCTACAACCTATTACCCTTGCTATGTTCCCATCCTGGGGGATTCACAGGGAGCTGGCCGTAAGAGACTTGCCCATTTTGCGGATGCAAAGGTACTACTTTTCGTGCTAAATCAAGCATGAAATGGTACATTTTTTTCGATTTTAACTAAAAAGCCATGCTTTATGGGGCTCGGAGGTACGCTCTTGGCAGCCAAATGTCGGTCAGAAATCGACTACGGTGATGCCGGCTCCGCCAAACTGCACATGCTCGTCGGCATAGTGGGTGACATTGGGGATGGCTCCGAGGTACTGACGGATGAGCTGGCGCAAGATGCCGTTGCCCTTGCCATGGAGGATGCGCACGCGCTGCATACCCATGAGGATGGCATCGTCGATGAAATGCTGCACGGCATTGAGCGCTTCGTCGCCACGCATACCCCGCACGTCGAGGTCCTGGTGGAAGTTCTGGCGGTGACTGTCGATGGTCTGCTGGGTGAGGTGGGATATGTTGTAGCTGCGCAGGTTCTCCATACGTTCGTCGGCATGGGTCTTGGGAGCTTCGGTGGTGGCGGCGCTCTGTGGGGCGTTGGCACGCTGCAGTCTGTCAACCCGCATACGAGTGCGCATGTCGCCAAAGATGACGCTGGCCATCTTGCCGTCGATGCGCTCGATGGTGCCCACCGACGATGCACCCTTGATGCACACGCTGTCGCCGGCTGCCAATGGCTGCTGGCTGGCTTGGGCCTGCTGCCGGGCTTGCTCCTGGCGCTTCTGCTGTTGCTGCTGTTCGTTGGCGCGCTGTTCCTTGCGCTGCTGGCGTCGCTCCTTGCGCTGTTTAATCTGTGCCATCTTGCGGGCTATCATCTCGTCGTTGGCTTGGGTGTCGAGGTCGCTTACCTCCTGCTTGAACTGCTCCAGTTCCTCGCGGATGCGCTTGGTGTTTTCGCGTTCAGCCTGGCTCTCACGTATCTCGCGTATGGTGTTTTCGATACGTCGGTTGCTCTCGCTCAATATTTCTTCAGCCTCCTGCTTGGCTCGGCGCAGTATCTCCTTGCGCTGTACGCCAATCTGCTCGATATCATGCTCATAGCGTTCTATCTGGCGCTCCAGCTCCTTCTCGCGCTGATGGATATTGGTGCGCTTGTTCTCCCAGTAACGCTTGTCGCGAACGATGTCCTGCAGATATTTGTCGCTCTGGATGTAGTCGGAGCCCACGATGTCGCTGGCTTGGCGTATCACCTCTTCGGGGAGTCCTATCTTGCGCGCAATCTCGATGGCAAACGAGCTGCCGGGGCGACCTATGGAGAGTTGGAACAGAGGCTTCATCTCGTGGCGGTCGTAGAGCATGGCGCCGTTGGCCACGCCCTCGTGCTCGTCGGCGAAGTGCTTGAGGTTCTGGTAGTGCGTGGTGATTACGCCCCAGGCTCCGTGGGCAAGAAATTGCCCCAGCACACTCTCGGCTATGGCTCCGCCGATGTTGGGCTCGGTTCCGGTGCCAAACTCGTCGATGAGTATCAGTGTGGATGGATTGGCCTGCTTCAGCATGTTCTTCATATTGAGCAGATGGGAGGAGTAGGTGGACAGGTCGTTCTCGAGACTCTGCTCATCGCCGATGTCTATCATGATGTCCTTGAACATACCCACGCGCGAGCGTTCGTCTACGGGGATGCCCAGACCACACTGCACCATATACTGCAAGAGTCCGGTGGTCTTGAGGCAGACGGACTTTCCGCCGGCATTGGGGCCCGAGATGATGAGTATGCGGTTGTCGGTGGTGAGCTCTATATTAAGAGGTACGAGCGCGGAGGGAGTGGCAGAGTTCTGCTTGAGGCGCTGCTCGAGCAAGGGGTGGCGGGCTCGGGTCCAGTCGATGATGGGGGTGGCAGTCACCTGCGGTTCAGCGCACTTCATACTCTCGGAGAGAGAAGCCTTGGCGTGTACGAAGTCGATGTCGGCCAGAAAGTCCTGGGAGAACAGTATCTCCTCGGTATGGGGGCGTATGTCGTCGGCCATCTGCTTGAGTATGCGGATAATCTCATGTCGCTCGTCGCTCTCGAGCTCTCGTATATGGTTGTTGGCCTCTACCACCTCGGCAGGCTCCACATACACGGTGCGTCCGCTTGCCGACTCGTCGTGTACGATACCACCTATCTTGCGCTTCAGTCCTGGCGCTACGGGCAATACCAGTCGTCCGTCGCGTAGGGTGGGGGCCACGTCCTTGTCTACAAGTCCCTCGCTCTGTGCCGAGCGGAGTATTCCACCCAGTATGCGCGAGATGGAACCCTTGGTTCGGGCCAGTTCGTGACGGATTTCGGCTAACTTGGGAGAGGCGTTGTCCTTGATATGTCCGAACTTGTCTAATATGCGGTCGATGTCCTTCACTATCTGGGGCATGGGTATCACGCCCTCGGTGAGTGCCGCAAGGGCGGGGAAGATGAAGGCGGTATGTTCGTCGTTGGTATAGCGCTTGAGAAAAGCCACGACATCATTCATCGTGGCAAGGGTGCGCATCAGCTCAAAGAGCTCAGTCTCTTCGAGGAATGTGCCTGTCATGCGGAGCCGCTTCATGCTTTCGCGGACATCGAAAAATGCATTTAGAGGGAAATCCTCTTCGCCTGAACGTATACGCTTCATCTCTCTAATCTGCTCCATAGAAGCATTGATGGCGTCTGCATCGGTCATAAATGCCATGTTGTCGATGCGCACGATGCCCAATGGTGAGAGGCAACGCGAACGAAGCATGTCGCGGATCTCATGAAAACCTATCTTAAATTCGAAATTATCAGGGTAAATCATACTGCAAAGTTACCACTTTTCCTGCATAAGGATAAGGAAAACGGAAATAATTTGAAAAAAAACCTGCAAAAGTTTGGCGGAACCAAAAAAACTTAATACCTTTGCACTCGCTTTTAAGGCACATCGACCTGCCAGCAATGATGAAAGCATTGGAGAGATGGTAGAGTGGTCGATTACAGCGGTCTTGAAAACCGCCGTACCGAGAGGTACCGGGGGTTCGAATCCCTCTCTCTCCGCAAAGAGTTCAATGAGCAATATCGTTGAACTCTTTTTTTATGCTCTGAGCGGGCAGGCTTCTTTTATGGTTTTGATTGTAAACAGAATTCCGCCTTATGTTGTGGGACACTCGTTTATGTCGTTTTATACACTAACATCACCATTTCATACAAGCATACCTTCGTGCTCATTACCATTACAAAACAAAAGGCTATCTTTGCAACCAGATAATAACTATAATAAAAGCAATGAACAATATGCAGAAAATTATTAGAATAGTCTTGCCCTGGGCTTGCTTTGTTCTCATAGTCTGGGTGTGTTACTTTAGAGGCTCCGATTACATCGATTGGAGATGGTTGGTAGGTGCTGTTGGCATTAGTGCTGTTTGTTATGCGATGTTGTATGTGAAACGACATAAGATGCTTGGCAAAATAGAAGAGCATCGCAATCAGTTGAAGCAACAGGCGGAAGAGGCTATTGCGCCCGAATTGGAGAATATTAATGGCAATTGGCTGAAGAAGGACATGTTAAAACGTCGCATGATAAGGGAATATCTTGAAAAGAATACCGATTATTATGCTGATGTTGATGGCAATGACGCTATTAGGAAGGTGCAGGATTGGATATCTTCTCTGAAGTCGAGTATTTTCTTGCTTTTCTTGCCTTTTTGGGGAATAATCTTTTGGGGAATCGTTTTTATACTATTTGCATTATTACTTCATTGGTCGTTTCCAATCCAAATGGCTATATGTGGCGTAATGTCCGTTGTGGCAAGTGTCATTCTGATATGGCGGCGCAATTATGTGCTGGCTCCGATAGCCATTGGTCTTGCTGTAATGTTTCTTTATGGGCTTTTTAATGCAGGAATAGATGGAGTGGAAATGCCGGCCTACCACATGGTGGTGGAAAACGAAGGATATATCTTTCTTGCCCCATCGCATGCGGAAAACACCATGTGGGGTAGCATTGTGATACTATGTGTCACAAATATTTGCCTCGTTTTATATCCTTTGTTGAAGAAAAACCATTGGTGATTTACGCGATAGTAATCTTAGTGGTCGTTGAGGCAATACGTTACGGTGTTCATATGGACGTGACGCCCGCTATTCCCATCTCATACTCGTATTATCTGTATGTCTTGTTGTGTGCCGTCAATGCCGACTTGGCGGTTATGCTCGGCATATCGTACAATGCAGCGTTTATACTATTGTTCGTTTATTTGGTATGGCTGCTTCCTGTAATCTTTGCCCTGCCTGCTTTCGTAAGGTCCTGGAAGGGGATGGGCGAACTTAAAGAGCGGTCGTCGTTGTTCAAGAAAACCAAATACAGACGCCAATACTACGCCTGTCTCACATGGCTGATAATGAATGCCTTTGCAATAGCTTTGGTATGGGGACGATTTATTGGTATATCTGCGGAAGAGTGTGCAGAGATATTGATAAAAGACACCCAAAACTTATCCAACTTTATCGGTATGGGATATTTCGCAAAGAACTTCATCGTCTATTGTGCGCCAATCTTGGCCAGCGCTCTTATCAGCTGGATATTATTTGCTATCACTAAACAAAAAAAATAAATTGAATGAAGACAATGAATAAGAAATATATCGTATTGTTAGTGGTCTTACTGTTGATGGCTTGCATTCCTTTCGTCCCTCCAATATATCAAAGATATACGAAACCATTGTATAAGAATTACATCGATGCCAAGGAATGGTATGGCAAGGTGGATTGCGAGAATTTGTCGCAAGTAAGGGACTATTGCGATAGACGAGGGTGTAGCACGGATTATTATATCTTGGTCGATTTCTCCATACCTTCGGGCAAGAAGCGGTTCTTCATATATGACTTGCAGAATGGCAAGCGCTTGATGAGTAGCTATTGTATGCGTGGCAGTGGCAAAGGAACCACAGATGCCAAGCCTAAGTTCAGCAATGAGTTTGGAAGTGGCTGCTCCAGCCTTGGACGGTATGTGATGGTAGAAAAGGGGCGTAAGTTTAAGAATTGCATCCGCCTTAGAGGACTTGACAAGACGAACTATTTAGCTGAGACTCGTGGTATCTTGATTCATTCGGCGGGAAAGGTGACGAGATTTTCTGGTGAAAGGGAGTATATTCCATTAGGTTCAGAGAGCTTAGGCTGCTTCACGGTATCGAGGGATTGCGTGACTAAAGTGATGGAGATATATCAAGGCGCTTCAAAGCAAAGACCTGTGATGATTTATGCTAAATATAACTGATATAGCCTTTGAAGAGTATGGCGATGTACTTGATTCAATGATTAAGAATTGAGGTATGAGCAAAGAAGATACCAAGCAAAGGTAAAGGACTTTGTCTGTAGCCTTTGACATTAACTTTTTACGTAAAAGGTATAAACAGTTGTAGGACTTTTTATAGTAACAGGGTACTTGGCTTGGCTATAGAACCATGAAGGTGTTACTACGGAGCCTTCTATATACAAATTCGCTGTGGTAGACATCATTTCGTAAAAAAAGATGGGGCTAAACGCTTGTTAAGCCGAGATAAATCCCTACATTTGCATTTGGTGTATTGGTCTGCTGACGGTCGCTCGTTTGGCCGACACCTATTATTATATATATAGTGCAAATGATATTAGATATACTATTACTATGGGTCTATTAGACTTTTTGAAACGCGGTAGCGAGGATGTTGGCATGGAAGTCAAGAGGCTCTATGATGAAGCCGAACAGCTGTATAAGGCTGGAAACTATGACGATGCCGTGAGATTGTATGAAAAGGCGTGGAGCAAATACCCTGATGTGGGTGATTTCTACGGCCTTTTGGCTTGCTATATCCATGACAACGACGCATCCGGCAATGAGAAGCGTTGTTGTGAACTGGCTTGTCATGGTGCCGAGAAGGGCAATTCGCAAAGCATGTGCCGTTACGCACTTTTCCTTGATACTGGCCATGGATGTGCTGAGGACAAGGCAGAGTCGCGCCACTGGCTGGAGAAATCTACCGAACAGGGCAATCCCGACGCAGCCTACGCCTTGGCCTCCCTGTTGTATGACGAAGTCAAGACCAATCCACTGCTGCTCGACCGCTGTTACCGATTGACCAAGGTGTATGCCGACCGAGGACATGAGGGAGCCAAGCAGAGACTGGACGAGTGGTTCGGCCCCATCAGGGATGACGAGTGGCAAGGCTTCACCACCGCCCGTATGGCCAAGCGTGGCTACAACTGGCTGTGTGGCAAAGAGGGATTTCAGCAGAACCTTGCGCTCGCCATGCGATGCCTGCGTGCTGCCGCCGAGCGTGGCGATGCTGCGGCACGCAGTAATCTTGGCTGGTGTTTCGAGAAGCAAGGTGACTATGCGTCTGCCAACGATTGCTATATCCTGAGTGCCAGCCAGGGTTGCACCACAGCCATGTTGAATATTGCCACCAATCTGCACAAAGGATTGGGCGCCACCAAGGACGATGCCGGTGCGCGTCGCTATCTGCGTATGGCCCACGAAGCGGGAGACGAGCGCGCCAAGAAGCGCATGGCTCAGTATTTTCCCGAGGATGAAGTGCGTGAACAGTCGGTTGGCATGACCGCCGAGGAGATGAACAAGCGTGCATGGGCTTACCTGAAAGGCGTAGACAATTGTGAGCACGATGCCAAGAAGGCGGTCTTGTGGTTTGATGCTGCAGCCTCTCATGGCCTTGTCTTGGCATGGTACGGTCGTGGAGTCGCTCTGGATGAGCAGAAACTCCATTCCGAAGCCTTTGCCTCTTATCTCCGTGGAGCTGAGAAGGGCAACGCCAAGTGCATGTTTACTGTAGGTATCCGTTACGCCGAAGGCAAGGGATGCAAGCACGACGATGCCAGCGCCCAGGCATGGCTGCTCCAAGCCGATGAGACGGGCGAGCCAAGAGCCAAGGGCAAACTCTATGAACTCTATCCCGAAGTGGAGCGTGAAGACAAGGTGCAGTTTATGCTGGATAATATGCCGACCTGTATAGATGAAGACTTCTCTTCTGAAGAGTATGATGTTGAGGCTATGGCGCATGACCTTGTCAGCGACGAGGACTATGAACTGGCACGAGAACTGCTGGACGGCTATTTCCAGGAGATTGACGGCGGCGCCCAGCCATCCTCTTGCCATGAAGACCTGCTGCTCTATCTCGCTTGGGTATGCTACAAGGATGGCGACGGCAGCGACGCTCAGTCTCCCCACCACAATCTCCGCCTTGCCCACGATTACCTGATAGATATTGGCGATGACTTTGATGCCTATTGTGACGACAGTTATATGAAACTGGCTGAGCTGTACTATGTTTGCTATACCTGCTATGATGACTATGACTTGAAGCACGTTCCGAGACACCGCAGCAGAAAATGGTATGGCCGCAAGGCGTATGAATATTATAGCCAAGCTGCCGACGAGGGCTTCCCGATGGGTATGTACAACAAAGCCCGTTTTCTCATTGATGGCGATGTGGTGGAAAGCGACTTCAACCAAGCCTTTATGCTCTTGAAGGAGAGCGAAGAGGGTGGCGACGCCGACCCCCTCTACTGGCTTGGCAATATGTATTATTACCCCGACTATGGGCGAGTAAACAAAGATGCGGCACGCGATTATTACGAGCGATACGTGGCTTTAGAGGAAGAGCGCGTCGAAAGCGAAGGCTGCATGTCGGCCGATTTTGCCCAGGCCTCCTGCAATCTCGCCCATCTGTTGCTTCAAAACCACTCCAACACCGATGACTACCAGGCACGCCAGTTGCTCGATAGAGTGGTCGACAGCCACCATACCGTCGCAGACGCCCTGTTTGGATATATGCTCTACGAGGGGCGAGGCGGTATGAAAATCAAAGCAACCGGACTCGATTTCATGCGTAAGGCAGCAGCCAACGGCGACTCTATGGCCAGACAGTTCCTGCGCAATTATGGGTATTGATGAGCTGTTATAGTCATAATTGCAAGCAACCATCATAGAAACATGGATAAAGGGAAAATGTGAACAACTTGTGATATTTTATGAATATGCCTAAGCGATAATTAATCAGTAACTTTGCAGCCGAATTATCAAAGTTAGGTATGAAAAGAATATTGTTCACATTTTCCTTGACACTTCTCTTGTGCCATGCCATGGCGCAGGAGACGCTGTCTCTGGGTCAATGCCTGCAGATGGGCATTGAGCGAAATCTAAATCTGAAGACTTATGAAGGCAATGTGCTTAAGGGAAAGCACGATGTCAGTGAAAACCGTGCCCGTCTGTTGCCCCAGATTAATATCGGCGCCGGACTCAACGACAATTTCACTCCCCCAGTATCGGTGACCGACGGTAGCGCTTATGGCAAGCCTTACAATGTTACCAAGACGTTGCAGTACAATTCGTCGGCAAGCATCCAGCTGCAGATGCCGCTCTACAGCCAGACGGCACTTACTGCCCTCGACATCGCCAAGACCCTCGACCACCTCAACACACTCTCTTACGCCAAGGCCAAGGAAGACCTGATAGTGCAAATTAGCAAGATGTACTATCTCGCCCAGAATACCGAAGAGCAGATAGCCATTATCAAGGACAACATCAAGCGTCTGGAGGAACTGCGCGACATCACCCAGGCCTTCCATGACAACGACATGGCGCTCGGCGTCGACGTGAAGCGTGTCAATGTCAATCTCGAGAACCTCAGCGTGCAGTATGACAATGCCAAGGCCATGCTCACCCAGCAGTATAACATGCTGAAATATGTCATCGACTATCCCGCCGACAAGACCATTGCCGTAGAGAAAGCCGACATCGAACAGATAGACATGGCGTCGCTCACCGGACTCAACGAGAACCTCTATGAGCTCCAGCTGCTGCAGACCCAGCGCACCCTCGCCGAACAGAAGAAGAAACTTGCCAAAGACGGATACCTCCCCACCGTTGCGCTCACGGGCAACTGGACCTACGCAGCCTTTACCGACAACATCAGGAATTGGTTTCATGCCGGTGAGTCCAACCATTGGTACAAGTCCAACGGCATAGGTGTGTCGCTGCGCATCCCCGTGTTCGACGGTTTTGAGAAACGGTCGAAGATACGCAAGGCCCAGGTGGATATCGACAATGCCCGCATCTCCTACGAGAGTGCACTGAAGGGTATGCAGACCCAGTATGCCAACGCCGTCAACGATCTGGCCAACAACCAGCGCAACTTCAGCAAGCAGCGCGACAACTACCTGCTTGCCGAGGAGGTGTATAAGGTCACAAGCGACAGATACCGTGAGGGCATAACCTCGATGACCGAGGTGCTGCAGGACGAGATGAGCATGAGCGACGCCCAGAACAACTATCTCACCGCCCACTTCAACTACCAGGTGTCCAACCTGACCCTGCTCAAACTCACTGGCCAGCTGGACAAACTCATCAAATAATAGAAACTTACAAACAACATCATAGAAATGGAAACAAGCAATAACCCCACCAACAACAATACCAGCAACGACACCCCCAACCAGTCTACCCACGAAGTTACCGCCGCCCAGCTCAAGCGCCAGCGCATACGCCAGCTGCTTGTAAGCCTTATTGGTGTGGCCATCCTTGTATGGGGCATCGTGAAGATTGGTTGCATGTTTATGGACTACAAGTCCAATGAGAAGAGCGATGACGCACAGGTCGAGCAGTATATCTCGCCCGTCAACCTGCGTGCTTCGGGATATATCAAGAAGATTTATTTCAAGGAGCATCAGGATGTGAAGAAGGGCGACACCCTTCTGGTGCTCGACGACCGTGAATACCGCATCCGCGTGATGGAAGCCGAGGCTGCCCTCAAGGATGCCATGGCCGGTGCCAATGTGGTGGACGCTTCGCTCCAGACCACCCAGACCTCTGCCACCGTCTACGAGGCGTCGATAGCCGAGATAGAGATACGTCTTGCCAAACTGGAGAAAGACCGCCAGCGTTATCAGAACCTCGTGGCCCGCAATGCCGCCACCCCCATCCAGCTCGAGCAGATTGAGACCGAGTATAATGCCACCAAGAAGAAGCTCGATGCCACCCGCCGACAGCAGAAGGCTGCCTACTCGGGCGTGAACGAGGTGCAGACACGCAAGAAGAATACCGCCGCAGCCATCGAGCGTGCCGAGGCTGCCCTGGAGATGGCCAAGCTCAACCTCTCTTATTGCGTGGTGACCGCTCCCTGCGATGGCAAACTCGGCCGCCGTTCGCTCGAAGACGGACAGGCTGTCAACGCCGGTCAGACCATCACCTATATCATGCCCGACACCCAGAAGTGGGTCATCGCCAACTACAAGGAGACCCAGGTGGAGAAGCTCTATGTGGGCCAGAGGGTCACCATGACCATCGACGCCTTTGATGGCAAGGAGTTTGAGGGCCGCATCACCGCCATATCCGGCGCCACAGGTTCCAAGTACTCTCTCGTGCCCACCGACAACTCTGCCGGCAACTTTGTCAAGATTCAGCAGCGTGTGCCCGTCAGGATAGAGTTTGAGGGAATATCCAAGGCCGACAACGACAAGCTGGCTGCAGGAATGATGGTCGTAGTTAAGGCTCAACTCAAGAAATGACACAAGCAGAGATATACACGGCAGTGCCCGCGCATTTGCCGAAGAATTTCCCGTTCTACAACTGGGTGCCAAAGCCCCTTGGCATAGCCTTTCTCGTCATACTTTTCATACCTATCATGACGGTCAGCGGTGCCTACTCCGTCAATAGCAGTGAGATGGTGGGTGGGCTTGGCATCCAGTCAGAACACATCGCCTTCATCAGCTTTGTCACGTCGATAGGCATGGCGGCGTTCTCGCCGTTCTTCTACCAGCTGGTCTGCGTGCGACGCCAGAAGATGATGAGCCTCGTGGGCTTCTCTATTCTGGCGGTGCAGAGCTACATCTGTGCCAACACCGACAGCCTGTTCATTCTGGCTCTCAACAGTCTTATCATGGGATTTGTGAGACAGACGCTGCTCATGTGCAACCTCTTCACCCTTATCAAGTATGGGTTTGGTATCGAGGCTACGCGCAATGTATCGCCAGGCAACGAGCCGAGCGATGAGGCTGGTTGGGATGCGCTCGACACCGAGAAGAAAGCGAGCCAGCCCATCATCTACTTCTTCTTCATGCTGCTCGGACAGATAGGCACGTGGCTTACGGCGTGGTTTGCCTACAATTACCATTGGCAGATGGTCTATTATGCCATGTTGGGCTCCATCCTCGTGGCGTTGCTCATCACTTTGGTGTGCATGCCCTACAACCCTTATCCCACCAAGCGGTCGCCCTTGTCGTTCTCCAAGTTCGGCAATGTGGTGGTGTTCTGCCTCATGTGCTGTTCCTTTATATATATTATGGTATATGGCAAGGTCTACGACTGGTACGACGACGCCTCCATCTGCTGGGCCACGGTGATTTGCGTGGTGTCGCCCCTGCTATTTGTCTATCTCGAGAAGACGCGGCGCTCGCCTTACTTCATGCTCAAGGCGTTTCGCTCGCGCAGCATCCAGGGCGGCATACTGCTTTTCATCGCACTGATGATATGCAACTCCAGCTCCATGCTGGTCAACATCTTTGTGGGCGTGGGCATGAAGACCGACCAGATACAGGTGGCAGCCCTCGGCAACTGGGTTTTGCTGGGCTATTTCATCGGCCTCGTCTCTATCCTGCTGCTCAACAACAAGGGCGTGCACTTCAAGTGGTTCTTCGCCCTCGGCTTCATACTGATTGGGGTTGCCTCGCTGTTCATGTACTTTGAGGTGCAGACCGACGGCATGCTCGAGCGCATGAAGTGGCCCGTCGTCATCCGTGCCACGGGTATGATGCTGCTCTATTCGCTCATCGCCGTCTACGCCAACCAGCGTATGCCCTACAAGCTGCTGTCCACCTGGGTTTGCATCATGCTCACCGTGCGTATGGTGATAGCCCCTGGCATAGGTTCGGCTCTCTATCAGAACCTCTTTCAGTATCGCCAGCAGTATTACATTACCCGCTATGCCCATGACTACGACCGCACCGATGCAGCCACAGCCATGACCTACGACCAGACAGCCCGCGGAATGCAGTATCAGGGCAAGAGCGAGACCGAGGCACAACACATGGCAGCCATCTCTGCCAAGGGCAAGGTGCAGGTGCAGGCCACCATCTCCGCCATCAAGGAGATATCGGGATGGACCATCTATGCCTGTATCATCTTTGCCGGACTGATGCTCGTGGTGCCTTGGCCCAAGCGCGACATATCCAAGGATACGCGTGAGTGGTTTGTCAATTATTAGACAGTCTGCCACTCTGGCATCTATACATAAGAAGCGGTGAAAGCAACATTTGTAGCGCGATTTGTTACAAATGTTGCTTTCTCTTTTGTCGTGTTGGATATTTTTACTATCTTAGTCGCCGACAACCGCAAAACTATGCAGAACGACAACAACATCACGCTCCTCGAACAGCAGATGGCCAACAATGAAGACATCTGTTGCTCCTGCGGCAATATCACTTCCTTCCCACAAGCCTTCTTCGACCGCTTTCATGTGACCGATGTCGGCATTATCGTATGTACTTCGGGCAGCTTCTCCTTCACTTGCGAAGGGGTGGAGTATCAGGTGGCTACGGGCGAGACGGCCTTCCTCTCCCACGGCGTCAGCTTCACCGTGACCCGCCACAGCGCTGACTGCTCTGTGGTCATCATCCTCTATCGCGTCGACTCCATCCGCGACATCCTTGGCAACACGGTGGTGGGCATGAAGTTCATGGAGTTTGTCAACCCCAAGGCTTGCCGCGTGATGCACACCGGACATGAAGACGAGTTGACCCACTACTCCCAACTTCTGGCTGCGGGCAATGGCGATGCCAATGTGTTTGCCCTCAACGAGCGTCGCCTGCTGCTGCTCTCGCTTACCTACAGATTGTGCAGCATCTTCCGCGCCCTTTCTACCGACGGCGACAACGAGCCCAGCCGCAAGCTCGAGACCTATATGCGCCTCATGCAGCTCATCGACAGCCATTATGCCGAGGAGAGGGGAGTGAGATACTATGCCGATAGGCTCTGTCTGTCGCCCAAATACCTTACCATGCTCGTCAAGTCGGTGTCGGGCAATACCGTGCAGCAGCTCGTGTTCAAGGCGATTACCAAGAAGGCGGTTTCGCTGATAACCACCACCGACAAGAGCATCAAGGAAATCGCCGACATTCTCAACTTCCCCAACGCCTCAGCCTTCGGTACTTTCTTCAAGAAGCAGGTGGGCATGTCGCCCATCAACTATCGGCAGAAGGGAGGCTGATATATCGGCAAAATGGCAACCTTGTTTCCCGACAGTCATCGCTGCTGTCAGTGCCAAGGCAAAGCCTTCAGAAGTAGCCATGGTATTTCGTTTTTTTATATCCTTACTGGTGGCGACCAGTGTCGGCTATACTTTTTTTATATAGCCGCTTTATTCGCTTAATGATAATCTTAATCCTGTTTGCAGTCCTGCTTGTGGACTTGCAGACTGCATTTGCTGGCGCGTGACGGCCGTTACGTGCTTCCGTTTTGTATGGCGCGCGCTTCCGTTTCGTCCGATACGTGTCGCCAAAGGTGGTCAGCAGCTGCGTGGAGGTACCCTCCAGCTTTGTCAAGGTACCCTCCAGCGTCGTAAAGATGGTCAGCAGAGTAGGGGAGACGGCTGGCAGATCGAAGAACGGGGATGTTATGTGCGAGAGGCGCATTTGCGTCGTGGCATCTATGGTCGTGAGGGAGAGGTCGGACATCTGCATCCGTCTGTCGCTGAAAGAAAAACATGGGAGTATAATTGAAGAAAACCAGCAGATGCCGGTTTTTGCTGATAGTGGGTCTTCTTATGGTAAGACCCGACATTGCGTACAAAGTTACGGCTTTTATTGCATTTTTTATCATTTTCTTTAGAAAATTTTTGATTAATCTCGTTTTTTCTGCGCAAATGTTCAGCAAGAACTAAGTTGCCCTTTTATCTCCGCATTGATAATCATAATCTTACCCCAGAGTGTGGGTCTTACCATAAGAAGACCTGCAAAGAAGACAAAGATACAACGCCGCTAAAGAGGTGAGTATGCTGTGCGGGTAAGTTCCGCAGACTTAAGACGATTAGCCAACTTTATCTCCACTGGCGATACATCTATTGAATGACTTTATGAACAATGTCTTAGCAGATTTGGCACTATCATCCCAGGTGATGATGACCATCCAGGCAGACATAAAGTAGAAGAGAGTTTATGAAGCAGGATTGCACGGGTTCTCCATCTACAGCCGACGAAACCAAGCGTCTTCAAGCACTTGAAAGCACCACGTTTCCAGAGGGCACCCACCTTTCTGAGCCAGAAAAACCAACTGGCCCAGCCATGGAGAAATGCGCCGAATCGAAACCAACAAATGTCGGCTCACGAAGCAAGAAAGAAGCTGCTGACAAGGATTTTACATCTTGGAGTTACCTCTTTGTGCACAATCGTAAGGTCAAAGCTATCGAACAGCAGCTCCAGCAAGACGGCATTCCCCATTTTGTTCACAAGACCATCAAGTATCTGCCCCGTCGAAGCAACCATGGCGGTATGCGACAGATTGAGGCTCCGTCGGTGAGCGGACTGATATTTCTTCAAGGCCATCCTCGTCATCTCCAGGCTTACCTCGACGAACATCTGCCCCTCCACAAACTGTGCAAGAACTGCAGCACAGGCCGCGTTGCCACCATCCCCTGCAGTCAGATGGAACCCTTCATGCGTGTCTCTGAGACCGAGCCCGACAGGCTGCGATTCCTCCTCCGTCCTTTCGTCTATTATGCCCAGAACCGCACCCTCCTGCGCATCGTCACCGGCGAATATGCCGGTCTTGAAGGTTATGTCATCCGCATTGCCCGCGACCGCAGACTGGTGATGGATGTTGGCGGCATGGCAGTTGCCATCTCCAATGTCCATGCCGAGCGCTTTGAGGAAGTCGATAAAAACGGTGACGCCAAGAGTCGCGCAACCTTCTATAAGCGCAACCTCCATGAACGCCATGCCTTTATCGACACCTTCTTCCATCAGGTGAAAACCGCTCAAGAGGTGGCGGCACAGACCGAGAACATCAAGATGCTCCTCCGTCAGACCCACGCCGATGTGCTCAGCAAGCGCCTTGACATCAAGGACGCCTTCTCCACCTTCTATTTCATGATTGAAGAGATAGGCTACTACTACGCCCCCTTCCTCGACTACGTCAAAGACGACCTCCAGCCCATCATCGATGCCGGGCGCAAGGTAATGCAGGAGATAGCCCGCATCGCCTCGACTTTCAAAGACGAAGACCAGCGCCAGCGCTATGAAGCCGAGTATGAAGAACTGCGCACTAACTATGGCTATGTGTTTGAGTAGGATGGGGGTGTGTAGGTGAATATTATATGTTAAAGCATTCGATTGCATGTACAAATTACTGTAGTGACATGATTAAGCAATTTTTTAAAACGAATATTTTTTTTGGTCATGATAATAACTAAAACTCCATTCAGAATGTCCTTTTTTGGAGGTGGAACAGATATGCCTTCTTTCTTTAATGAACATGGAGGAGCTGTAATCTCTACAACTTTTGATAAGTATTGTTATGTGAATGTTCGGCATATGCCACCATTTCATCCTTACATCTCTGAATTAGTGCACAACCGTTTTGAGCGTGTCAATAATGTGAAAGATATAGAACACCCTTTAATACGAGAATGTATGCGTCTTCATGACATTCATGAGATACGCCTAACATATGAGGGAGATTTACCTGCTCGTTCAGGTCTTGGAACTAGTTCTACCTTTGCAGTAGGAATGCTCAATGCTTTTTGTGCTCTTAAGGGTAAAATGATGAGTCATCGTGCGCTTGCAGAAGAAGCTATTCATGTAGAGCGTACAATATTGAAAGAGCATGGTGGCTGGCAGGATCAGGTTGCAGCCGCATATGGCGGCTTAAACCGTATTGATTTTTTTGATAATAATTTTTCGGTTCATCCAATTGTTATTCATCCTGAACGCAAGAAAGAACTTGATAAAAACCTTTTGCTCTTCTATACAGGACTCCAGAGATTTTCATCTGAAATTCAAGCAGATACTTTCGCCAAACCAACAGATAAGACAAAACAGCTGTTGGATATGTTAGCTCTTGTTGACGAAGCGGAGAGAATTTTGACTGACAAGAATATATGTCTGAATGAGTTTGGTAAGTTGCTTGATGCTACATGGAAACTCAAGCGTGGAACTGGATCAAAGGTCAGTAATGGTTCAATAGATGAGTTATATGATATTGCAATCAAAGCAGGCGCATTGGGGGGGAAACTACTTGGTGCTGGTGGTGGAGGTTTTTTGCTTTTTATTGTGAAAAGGAAAAACAGCCCAACTTGATAAAAGCCCTTGACAAGTTGATGATAGTGCCATTTAATTTTGAGTCGGATGGTGCTCAGGTGCTTTATTATGCCCCTCAGAACTATTCACCGAGAAAGGATTTATAATATTAATAATTATGGAAGAGAAGTTATCAACTCACATCGATTTACTTATTGAGCGTTTTCCCTCTTTGATATCTTGCAAACAAGATCTCATAAAGGCATACGAATTGTTGGAAACTTCATATAGTAATGGATACAAACTTTTAGTTTGTGGTAATGGAGGATCTGCTTCTGACTCGGAGCACATAGTAGGAGAACTTATGAAGGAGTTCAAACTCAAACGAAAGGTTTTGGCATCTCAGGCCGATGCGATGAAAGCGATAGATCCAGAAATGGGATCTATCCTAGCTAAGCATCTTCAAGGTGCGCTACCAGCTATTACACTAACTGCGCATTCTTCCCTCACTACAGCTTTTATGAATGATAGTGAACCAGTGCTTGTTTTTGCACAACAAGTAAATGGTTATGGGAGACCGGGAGATTGTTTTTTAGGTATATCTACTAGTGGTAATTCTTCTAATGTTTTATATGCAGCGATAACTGCAAAAGCTCGTGGCTTAAAGGTCTTAGGATTGACTGGAGGCAGAGAAAACAAATTACAACAGTTTGCAGATGTTTGTATTCATGTACCCGAGACAGAAACATATAAAGTTCAAGAGCTGCACTTGCCTGTTTATCATACTCTTTGTATGATGCTGGAGGAACATTTTTTTGGAGTATGAAGATTAATGAGATAGATATTTCTGAATATAACACACTGTTGCTTGATCGTGATGGCACAATTAATGTTCATGTTATTGGTGATTATGTACGTAATTGGGATGATTTTGAGTTTATCCCCAATGTATTAGAAACATTGTGTGCATGGAGTAATAAAGTTAAATACATTTTTATAGTGACCAATCAAAGAGGAATTGGAAAAGGCAAATATTCTGAAGAAGATTTAGAGAATATTCACTCTCATATGGTTGCAGAAATTGAAAAAAATGGTGGACGCATTGATGGGATTTATTATTGTTCTTCCCTTACAGAAAAAGATATTCGGCGTAAACCAGGCAGGGGTATGTTCGATGATATACTTAAAGACCATCCTGACGTGGATCCTGCGAAAACTCTTATGATAGGTGATGGCGATGTTGATAGAGACTTTGCTAAGAATTGTGGTATTGGCTTTCAGCGTATTGATTCTCTTAAACGTGATGGGAATATTAAATATTGGATAAATACTTATTAGTACACAAATATAAGTTGAATAAAATGGAAGTATTAATATTAGCGGGAGGACTTGGTACACGTTTGCGTTCAGAAGTTAAGGATGTGCCAAAGTGTATGGCGCCAGTTGCAGGAAAGCCATTCCTTTGGTATTTACTCAAAGACCTCAATAAATATAAAGAGGTAACACGAGTTATACTTTCAGTAGGTTACCTTAGGGAGTTTATATTCAAATGGATAGAAGGCGTAAGGAGGGAGTTCTCATTTGCTATTGAATATGCAATAGAGGAAAAACCCCTTGGAACAGGCGGGGGGATTAAACTCGCATTAAATCAAACTGTCACAAACAATGTGATAGTTCTTAATGGTGATACTTATTTTGCTGTTAATCTTAATGAACTAATGACAGTTCATCTTCAGAACCCTTCAGCTGTTACACTTGCCCTTAAACCGATGTCTAATTTTGATCGTTATGGAAGGGTAATTATTGACGAATCAGACAAACGAATAGTAGAATTCAAGGAGAAAGAGCATTGTAAAGAAGGATTGGTCAATGGCGGTGTTTATGTTATCAACTGAAGTTTCGCAAGTGAATAAATATCAACTTGCTTGTTTATAAATATACATAT
>OHSO01000661.1_pt1 | contig 18337 bp, 16 predicted proteins | sample 1578651 | NCBI WGS metagenome assembly OHSO01 (sample SAMEA3879524, study PRJEB24766) | human gut metagenome | biome: human-associated habitat; feature: feces | place: USA | collected 1985/1987 | reverse complement strand
ACAAATACATAGGCAAAGAGCTTGACCGCACCCATGGCCTCGACTGGTACGACCATGGTGCACGCCACTACGACCCCGTGACGGGAAGATGGAACGCAGTGGATGCCGTGGCGGAGAAATATTATCCATGTCACGACTGAGGGGGCATGGATAGCGTGACCCGACACGCAGACGGGCGCATCCAGTGGCATGGCGGCACTACCCTACTGGCTGGCAATGACGACAGAGGTGGAGACAGATGTGCAGACGGTGTCTGCAGGACCGCTATAGAGAAAAAGGTGCGGAAGGAAGAAGATGATGATTTTTTTTGCTACCTTTGCAGTAACTTTATTCACGATAAGCCGTAGATAAATCATCAAACTTAGGTTTATGACAAGAACAAAGAAAAGTATACCTATAATAATATACCACACTGCACAATATGCCATGTATGCATATTGCATCTTCGCCTTTCTCTCGCTGGCCATCTCCGTTTGCGGAGAACTCGGCATGCCCATCAGCATGGGCCGCATGGTGCTTACTGTAGAGCATTTGTTGCTGCGGCTTACCCCTATTGTCTTATGGGAAATGTTCAGCCTGGCACTACCTGCAGACACAAGACTGCTACGATACTGCAGCAAAGTGGTGACGATATGCTATATGCTCACATTCGTCCTGGGACTATGCTTCAGGTACGACCTGGTGACGATGACGGAAGACGGACAGACACCCCAGATGGTGACCCTGCTTACCAGAATACAAGGCACAATAGGACTGCTCTCGGTCATCGCATCGCTGATGGCAGGCTGCCATCTGTTCAGCAAGTATAAGGGGAATATGCACAAACTGGGCATAGCCCTTGTTATGGTGTTCATCGTATGGCTGGTAGGCTCTAACATCATCCCGTCGGCTGTATTCTATCTGGCAGGAAACACGCAGCAGACAGCCATCACCTGCGTAAACATCATCATAGAGGTCAGCAGTACAGCGGTGTATATATACGCATACTACATGATGTGCAGGGCGATAAACGACGCGATGCAAGACGCCCCAAGAGACAAGACCATGTAAGATAAGAACAATTACCCACAACCACACGCGACAGATATGACATCCATCCATTGCACCCTCGTAGGTTTCAGACATCACGCATGGCGTGGCACACAACTCGAAGAGCGACTGGCTCGGGCCATAGGCCAAGAGGTGGTGCTGATGCGCGACCGCGAAAACCACCGCAACCCCGAGGCCGCCATTGCCTGCATAGACAGCGAGGTGGTGGCGTATGTCAACAACGACGACTGCCACCGCATAGCCGCCTATCTCGACGCCACGGAGTATGGGCTGCTCTACGGCGTGATTACCGCTGCCGACGCCCACTCCTGCCGGTGTCATGCCGAGATGGAGGTGGACAAGGAGATATACATAGAACCACTGATGAGCGACGGGCGATATGACGAATGGGATGAAACCTGGAGCCATATACCCATAGCCCGACTGGGCGACGACGAACTGCGCCAGGACATGCTCCAGCGCCATGTGCTGGCACAGCTGAGCCACCACACGGCGGCGAGCGACAATCTGTGCAGAGACATAGAGCGATATATGCAAGGGATGCGCTATGACCTGAGTGGCGAGGCTTCGCAGACGCGGCGCACCATAGCCGACAGGCTGCTGGCGAGCGGCGACGAGCAACTGGCAGAGTATGGCCGACGCATGGAAGTGGCCATAACCGAGATGGGCAACAACGAGGTGTGTGCAGACATAGCCCACCACATCACCCGCAGACTGGCGCAGAGTGCGGGCGTGGCCGACGCGCTGCGACACATAGGTGGCATAGACCGCCACGAGATGGAGCAGGCGCTGAAGGCTATGCCCCACGGGCTGCACGACGAGTATCGGCTGTCGGTGGCTGACTTTGTGTCGCGCGCCTACTATCTGCAGATACCCCGCCGCATACTGCGCCGTTTTGTCAGCGCCGAGCTGCTGCTGGACCGTCTCGTCCATGCCGATGCCGCCGACGGCGCCAACGAAGAGATAAGACTTGCCGCCATCGAATATATAAGTCGCGCCAACCCATATATCACCCCGGGATGGCTGTCGAGGGCCGATGCGCTCTGGAGCGACATCATCGAGCAGTATGCCCTAAGGCTCACCCGCCTCAACGGCGCCAAGGACACGCTGTTCAACGCCCGGTTTGTCTGCCAGGTCATGGGCAGGCTCATAGACCTGGGCATCTATGACGATGCGGTGTCGCAAGCCGAATACGGACGACGCATGGCGCTGAACGGAAGAGACATGCGGTCGTCGATAAACCGGGCGCTGATAGACGACGAGGAGACCCGCAGAGCCATCGGGATGATGGTAGAAAGATACAGATAGGCAGAGGCCACGAGGGCGATGGCCATGGCTGTCACCACTGTTACACACCTGTTATATTTCATGTACACTATATCGTTGATGGCATAGTTGGAAGTGCTTAACTTTGCAGTGTCTAATCAAAACTAACAGGTAACATGAAACAGAACAAAAGAAAAAGAAACAAGCTGTGGACAGCGATAGCTGCGACATGGCAGAGATGGAAACGACGACACCGCACGGCAGCCCAAACCATACTGGCAGACGAAGAACTGTGGCTGCAGGCTCTGATGACAGCATCACTGATAGCACTCTACATGAAAAAACACTGAGAAACACACTGACTGAAACACAACAGACAAACTACAGGATAACAATGGAAATCAAACTTACACGAATAGCCCGACGCAAGGACTACACCATAGGTCGGCTGGAGATAGACAACGAGTATATCTGCGACACGCTCGAACCCACATGGCGCGACCTGGCCCACGGCGGTCGCAAGCAGAAGGGAAAGACAGCCATACCCGAAGGGCGGTATGCCCTGGTGGTGACCAAGTCGCCCAAGTTCAAGAAGTGGCTGCCTCTGCTGCTCGGCGTGCCAGGTTTCGATGGTGTGCGCATACACTCGGGCAATACGCCAAAAGACACGCAAGGGTGCATACTCGTGGGACAGAACCGGAAAAAAGGCATGGTGCTCAACTCGCGCATAGCCATGGAAGAGATAATGAAGATACTGGACAGCCGCAAAGCCGGCGAACCGGTTTTCATCACAATCGTGTGAACGCTGCAGAAGCAGCACCACACGCCGGGTGACGACGGAAAGAGGCGTGACCTCCGACAACAAAAATAATAAAACAATCTGCCAGCCACTGGAGCGCTGGCAGATTGTTTTGCGTTTATACCCAAAGGGTCGGCAGAAGGATATCTATGACCGAGACTGCGATGGAGACACCCGGGCAGCCCACAGGGGCACGGAACAGCGGTACAGCCATAGGGGCAGAGCCCGAGGGCGGGTCATCGCTGGCTGAGCTTGTCTATCATAATGCGGGCGGCATTGTCGGGTGCCACCTCATCGCCCAACCGTCGCTGCACCTCGGCATAGCCCTCGAGCATGGGGGCGCGGTCGGCTCCGCCAGGGAGTATGCGCTCCAGATGGGCGGCAATGCCTTCGAGGGTGAAGCGGTCGGCAAGCAGTTCAGGCACCACCTCGCTGTCGGCGATGAGATTGACCAGACTGATGAAGCGCACATGGATGATGTGGTTGAACGCAAAGCGGATGAGCCGTGGCACCGGTGTCTTGTAGCACACCACCTGGGGCACGCCGAAGAGTGCCGTCTCGAGGGTGGCGGTGCCGCTGGTGACGAGCGCCGACACGGCATGGGAGAGCAGCGGATAGGTCTCGTTGCGCACCATCGCCACATCGTGACCCTCGAGGAAGGGCGCATAGTAGGCATCGTCTATCGAGGGTGCTCCTGCCAGCACCATCTGGTACTGGCGGGTAAGTCCATGCCGCTCGAGCAGCCGTTCGGTGGCAGCAATCATCATAGGCAGATTGTCCTTGATTTCCTGTCGGCGGCTGCCGGCAAGCAGGGCTATGATGGGGCGGTCGTCGAGCTGGTGACGGGTGCCGAAATCCTGGCGCGACTCGGTGTAGGATGCCCTGAAGTTGCGCACCTCGTCGGCAGTGGGGTTGCCCACATAGTGGATGGGGTAATGATGGCGCTCCTCGAAAAACGGCACCTCGAAGGGGAGGATGGAGAAGAGCTCGGAGACATCGCGCTTGATGTTGCGGATGCGCCACTCCTTCCACGCCCATATCTTGGGCGAGATGTAGTAGAACACTGGGATGCGGGTGTGGCTGTGCAGATACTGGGCGATATTGAGATTGAAGCCCGGATAATCGACGAGGATGACCACGTCGGGCTGCCACTCCACAATGTCGCGCTTACACATGGCCATATTGCGGAAGATGGTGGGCAGATGCAGCAGCACGGGCACGAAGCCCATGTAGGCCAGTTCGCGGTAATGGCGCACGCGGGTGCCGCCGACTGCCGTCATCAGGTCGCCGCCGAAGAAGCGGAACTGGGCGTCGGCGTCATATCTGCAGAGCGACTGCATGAGATGGCTGGCATGCAGGTCGCCGCTGGCTTCGCCTACGATAAGATAGTATTTCATAGATTCCAGTTGTTGACAGTATCTATCATCTGATAAGCAGTAACATCAATGGTGGTGGGGGTAACAGCCACATAGCCGTGGGCAAGTGCCCACTGGTCGGTGTCCTGGGCATCGGGCTCGGCATTGCGGTAATGGCCCACCATCCAGTAGTAAGGATAGCCGAGAGGATGGCGCTGGGGGGAGACCTCGTTGACCCACTCGCCGAAGGTCATGCGGCAGGCTCGGATGCCCTCAAAGGTCTTGCGGTCGGGGAAGTTGACATTGAGGCAGACGCCCTTGGGCAGTCCCTCGGCCAGCACCCGCTCTACCACGCGGCGCACATAGTGGGTGAGGTGGGTCTGCGACGACTGGGGGTTGTAGTCGCAGTTGGAAAACGCCACCGAGGGGATGCCCTTGATACAGCCCTCGACAGCTACTCCCATGGTGCCCGAATAGTGGTTGTTGACGGTGGAGTTGTCGCCATGGTTGATGCCGCCGATGGCAAGGTCGGGAATGCGTCCTCCACAGAGCTCATCGACAGCCAGTTTGACACAGTCGACGGGGGTGCCGTTGGTAGACCATACCTCGACTTCGCCCATATTGTGGCGGCGCGTCAGGCGCAGGGGGACAGTGGCAGAGAAGGCGCGGGAAAAGCCCGAGCGGGCAGAGTCGGGCGCGCAGACGATAATCTCGCCCATATCGCCAATCATCTCGACAAGCGAACAAATACCTACGGCATCGAAGCCGTCATCATTGGATACCAATATCAGTGGTTTATTAATACTCATTATTTTTCGTTATTTTTTCGCTACAAAAGTACGAAAAAAGGGGCAAGAATACGACTATATCATATAAAATATGTATCTTTGCAGTCTAAATAATCGATAGAATTACATAGGAAATGGGAAAAATTATAGCTGTGGCAAACCAGAAAGGCGGTGTAGGTAAAACTACTACTACGATAAACTTGGCCGCCTCGTTGGCAACTTTAGAGAAAACCGTGCTGGTGGTAGATGCCGACCCACAGGCCAACGCTTCGAGCGGACTGGGCGTAGACATCAAGGAGGTGGACTGCTCGCTCTACGAGTGTATCATTGACCATACCGATGTCAAAGAGGCCATCTACACCACCGACATCGACGGTCTCGACATCATACCCAGCCATATCGACCTGGTAGGTGCCGAGGTGGAAATGCTCAAGATAAAGAACAACCGCGAGAAGATGATGAAAGAACTCCTTGCACCCATGCGCGACGAGTACGACTATATACTGATAGACTGTGCGCCTTCGCTGGGACTTATCACCGTCAACTGTCTCACTGCCGCCGACTCGGTTATCATCCCCGTACAGTGCGAATACTTTGCGCTCGAGGGTATCAGCAAGCTGCTCAACACCATCAAAATCATCAAGAGCAAGCTCAACCCGAGACTGGAGATAGAAGGCTTCCTGCTCACGATGTATGACAGCCGTCTGCGTCTGGCTAACCAGATATACGACGAGGTGAAGCGCCACTTCCAGGAGCTGGTCTTCAAGACTGTCATCCAGCGCAACGTGAAGCTGAGCGAAAGCCCGAGCCACGGACTGCCCGTTATCCTCTACGACGCCGAATCGGCTGGTGCCAAGAACCATCTGAACCTGGCCAAGGAAATCATTGACAAAAACATGTAAGACTATGCCTCCACACAAGAAATTCAACATATCGGGCAAAGGCACCGCGCTGGGACGCGGACTCGATGCGCTCATCTCAACCGAAGACGTAAGGACGAGCGGGTCGTCGACCATCAACGAGATTGCCCTCAACCAGATAGAACCCAACCCCAACCAGCCACGCCACGAGTTTGACCAAGAAGCTCTCGACGAACTGGCTACAAGCATACGCGAACTGGGCATCATCCAGCCTATCACGCTGAGACAGGTGGCCGATGACAGGTATCAGATTATTGCCGGCGAGCGCCGTTGGCGTGCCTCCCAGCTGGCTGGGCTTGAAACCATTCCCGCCTACATCCGTACCGTCAACGACGAGAACGTGATGGAGCTGGCTCTGGTCGAGAACCTGCAGCGCCAGGACCTCAACGCCATCGAAATCGCTTTGGCCTACGAGCATCTGCTCGAAGGCAGCGGCATGACTCAGGAACGCATCAGCGAGCGCGTGGGCAAGAGCCGTACTGCCATCACCAACTATCTGCGTCTGCTCAAGCTGCCTGCTCAGGTCCAGATGTCGCTCCAGAAGAAAGAGCTCGACATGGGCCACGCCCGCGCTCTATTGTCGCTCGAGTCGCCTACCCAGCAGATTAAGCTCTTCAAGGACATCATCAAGAACGGTTACTCGGTGCGCAAGGTCGAAGAACTGGTGAAGCGCATCAAGAACGAAGAGCAGATGGACAATGACCAGAGCAACATACAGAAGAACCCGCTCAGCGAGAAGTTGGGCACGCTGTCCAAGCAGCTTTCGGGCGTACTGGCCACCAAGGTCCAGATGACCTGCACCAGTAAGGGCAAAGGCAAGATAAGCATCCCCTTTGCCAACGAGAGCGAGCTGGAGCGTATTCTGCTGATGTTCGACAAACTCAAAGGCTAATCAACGTGAAGTCATACACTAAGTTATATCTCATAATACTGGTGGTTTGCATGGCCATGACTATGCCCCTGACAACCGCTGCCCAAAGCCGGAAGACCGACTGGGGCACCACTCCTGCGCCGCAGAAGAAGGACACGGTCAAGGTTGTCAAGGACTCTATCAAAGTAGACTTGGACACGGTCAAGGCTACCAAGGACGCAGAGACAGTTATCTCTACCAAAGGACTCACCACGCCCGACACTGCGCAGACTGTGCAGGCCGAGAAGCAGCTGACCCTCGCGCCCGACACGCTGACCCTGAAGAAGAAGAGAGACTGGAGCACGTGGCGCCCAGAGACCAAGCGCGCAATGTGGCTTGCCCTGGTGCTGCCCGGAGCCGGACAGATATACAACCGAAAGTACTGGAAGCTGCCCATCATCTACGGTGGATTTGTAGGCTGTGCCTACGCGCTGCGCTGGAATAACATGATGTACAAGGATTATTCCCAGGCCTACATGGACTTGATGGACAACGACCCCAACACCCAAAGCTACAACAAATTCCTTTATTTGGGAAACCAAATAGATAACAGCAACAAAGAATATTACCAGAAACTGTTCAAGAACCGTAAGGACAGATACCGCAAGTGGCGCGACATGAGTGTCTTCGCCATGGTTGGCGTGTATCTGATATCCGTGGTCGACGCCTACGTTGACGCGTCGCTGTCAGAGTTTGACATATCGAGAGACCTGAGTATGAAGGTAAGTCCCGCAGTCATCAAGGAGCGCAGCGAATGGACAAGCTACAATCCGCTCAACTCGTCGGCAGTGGGGCTGCAGTGCTCACTGACATTCTGAACTATCTCTGGGAAGACAAAAGACAAACAAGAAAAGATATCTTATTATATAATGAAGAGAATATATGCGATTATGACCGTTTTGGCCCTGTGTGGATGGAATACTACCCAAGCCCAAAACGTGGAAACAGAAATAACGGTAACAGACAAAGGAAAAGAAGAAGTAATCGAACTGCCGCAAGGTATGATCACAGAGGTTGACAGCCTGCTGCATCTGTATAACACCAAGACTTACATGAAGCCGGCGACAGACTGCAATGTGCCCAACGTCAATCCCATATACACCAAGGAGGAGTATATGGAGAGGCTCAAGCGCATCCCGTCGGTGATAGAAATGCCCTACAACGACATCGTCCAGAAATTCATTGACCGCTACAGCAACCGCTTACGCCGTTCGGTAAGCTACATGCTGGGCGCACAGAATTTCTATATGCCCATTTTTGAACAGGCGTTGGAAACCTACGGACTCCCCCTCGAACTCAAGTATCTGCCCGTAATCGAGTCGGCGCTTAACCCCAAAGCCGTATCGAGAGTCGGCGCCACAGGTCTGTGGCAGTTCATGCTCAAGACCGGCAAGAACTACGGACTGGAGGTCAACTCGCTGGTCGACGAGCGCCGCGACCCCGTCAAGGCATCCTACGCCGCAGCAAGGTATTTGAGCGACCTGTACAAGATATTCGGCAACTGGAACCTGGTGATTGCCGCCTACAACGCCGGACCTGAAAAAATCAACAAGGCCATTCACCGTGCCAACGGAAAAGCAGATTATTGGGAAATTTATCCCTATCTCCCCCAGGAGACGAGAGGCTATGTACCTGCTTTCATAGCCGCCAACTACATCATGACTTATTACTGCGACCACAATATCTGTCCGATGGAAACCGATCTGCCCGCCAAGACAGACACCGTGATGATAGACCGCGACGTACACTTTGAGCAGATAGCCCATGTGCTCAACATGGACGTGCGCCAGATAGAGGAGCTCAACCCCCAGTATCGCCGCAACATCGTCAATGGCACCTCCAAACTGTCTGCGTTGAGGTTGCCATCGACCCAAATCACCCAGTTCATCGACAATCAAGACTCCATCTTCGCCTACAACGCCCAGGACCTGCTGTCCAAGCGTGAGGAGGTGAAGGTCAACGACGACGTGCCCACCTACACCAAGTCGAGCAAAAGCAAGAGCCGCCGAAAAGGCAGAAGAGGCAGAGGCAGCAGACGCGTGACCATCAAGAACGGCGATACGCTGTCTGAAATCGCACACCGCAACCACACTACGGTAGCCAAGCTCAAGAGGCTCAACAAGATAAGTGGAACCAACATCAGAGCTGGCAAGAAAATCAGAGTCAAGTAAACCCTCGTATATCAACCCTACAACCCTAAGGATATGGAAAGTCAGTTGCCTAAGACCAAAGAAGAATTGGAAGAGCAGATGGTAGACGATGCCTTCCAGCACCTCAAAGATACGTATCTCGCGTCGCGCCACCGCAAGAAAATAGATATAATCAACAAGGCTTTCAACTTCGCCCGCCAAGCCCACAAGGGCGTGAAGCGACTGTCGGGCGAGCCCTATATCCTGCACCCCATTGCCGTGGCGCAGATAGCCTGCGAGGAGATGGGACTGGGCTCGACCAGCATCAGCGCAGCCCTGCTCCACGACGTGGTCGAAGACACCGACTACACCGTCGAGGACATCGAAAACATCTTCGGTGCCAAGATAGCGCAAATCGTTGACGGACTGACCAAAATCAGTGGAGGCATCTTCGGCGACCATGCCTCGGCACAGGCAGAGAACTTCAAGAAACTGCTGCTCACCATGAGCGACGACATAAGGGTCATCCTCATCAAAATCTGCGACCGACTCCACAACATGCGAACCCTCGAGTCGCAGCCCGCCAACAAGCAGTACAAGATTGCAGGCGAGACCCTGTACATCTACGCCCCCTTGGCCAACCGCTTGGGTCTCAACAAAATCAAGACCGAGCTCGAGAACCTCAGTTTCAAGTTCGAGCACCCCGAGGAGTACGCCAACATCACCAACAAGCTCAACTTCACCAAGGAGGAGCGCGACAAGCTCTTCGAAGAATTCACCGCCCCCATCAGGCAAGCCCTCGATGCGGCTGGGGTGAAATACAAGATTATCGCCCGCGTCAAGAGCCCATACTCTATATGGAACAAGATGCAGACCAAGCACGTCACCTTCGAAGAAATCTATGACCTCCTTGCCGTACGTATCATCTTCACGCCCAAGGTCAGAGAAGAGGAAATCAACGAGTGTTTCAAGATTTACGTCGCCATAAGCCGCATCTACAAGTCTCACCCCGACCGCCTGCGCGATTGGCTCAACCACCCCAAAGCCAATGGCTATCAGGCTCTGCACGTCACGCTGATGAGCAAGCAGGGACGATGGATAGAGGTGCAGATACGCTCCGACCGCATGGACGAGATAGCCGAACAGGGATTTGCCGCCCACTGGAAGTACAAGGAGGGCAACGACAGCCAGGACGGAAATATCCAGGAAGACGAGGTGGAACTCAACAACTGGCTGCGCACCATCAAGGAAATACTCGACGACCCACAGCCCGACGCCATGGACTTCCTCGACGCCATCAAGCTCAACCTCTTTGCCTCAGAGATTTTTGTCTTCACCCCTAAGGGCGAAATCAAGACCATGCCCGCCGGCAGCACCGCCCTCGACTTCGCCTTCCAAATCCATACCTTCCTCGGCAGCCACTGCATCGGCGCCAAAGTCAACCACAAGCTGGTGCCGCTGAGCCACAAGCTGCAGAGTGGCGACCAGGTAGAAATCCTCTCGTCCAAGGCACAGCACGTGCAGCCCTCGTGGATTAACTTCTGCTCGTCGGCCAAAGCCAAGGCAAAGATACAGGCCATCCTGCGCCGCGAAAACCGTGAAATCCAGAAGAAGGGAGAGCTGATTCTGACCGACTGGATGAAGAAGAACGACTTCGAGCTTACCACCTCCAATCTGGACAAGCTCTGCGAGTATCACGACATGCAGAAGCACGACGACCTGTTCCTCGCCATCGGCGAGCGCACCATCCTGCTCGGCGAGAAAGACATAGACAAGCTCAACGAGAAAGACAAGAAGAGCGCCTCGACCTCCAGCTGGCGCAAGTACGTGTCATTCCTCGGCCTCGACAAGAAAAAGAAGAAGGATGAAGACAACACTGTGGAACCCGTCACCGTCAAGGAGGGGTTCAACAAGAAGAAGCCGTGCATTATCAACGAAGAGCACATCGGCAAATACTTCTTCCGCGACTGCTGTCACCCCATTCCCGGCGACGACATCCTGGGGTACATCGACAACAAGAACCATATCGAGATACACAAGCGCAACTGCCCCGTGGCGAGCCGACTCAAGACGAGCTACGGCAACCGCATACTCGACGCCAAGTGGGATATGCACCGGCTGATGTTCTTCGATGCGACCGTCGAAATCAAGGGTATCGACCGCAAGGGTATGATATTCGATGTGGCCAAGGTCATCACCGACGAGTTCGACATCGACATCCACCGCGTCACTGTCACCGCCGACGAGGGCATGTTCGATGGCTCGATAGAGCTTCGCGTCCACGACCGTAGTGATGTCAAACTCATCATGGACCGGCTCAAGAAAGTGGATGGCATACAGGAAGTGATGCGCATCAACTGATACTGCCGCCATGCCTGCCACAGGCGCACGCACAGGATATAGCAAGGTAAGACTCCACATCGGGTCTTACCTTTTTTTGTTGTCCTCCCTGCAGACGGGCATTGCCGCCTGCACGCCAGTCATTATCGCCACAGCCGCAGCCCTCATCGCCAAAGCCGCGCAGAGCCCATTCACGCTCGCACTGAGCACGGCGGGTGGCTCGTAACATAAGGCACGTGAGCTCGTGTCGTATGAAACGTGGGCTCGTGCCTTACGTTACGTGTCCTCGTACCTTACGTTACGAGCCAGCAACCATCATCACAGACACGACTATCCATGACCATTATTGCAATGCCTGTCATAGCCGCGCTCATAGCAGCTGTCCAGAGCACGCTGAGCCACAGCGCATTCCTGGTCTGCCGCCAGCCCTTCCTAAAAACAGAAGGCAAGATTGTACTGGGCGCGGCTGTCGAAATCAAGGGTATCGACCGCAAGGGTATGAACTTCGATGTGGCCAAGGTCATCACCGACGAGTTCGACATCGACATCCACCGCGTCACTGTCACCGCCGACGAGGGCATGTTCGATGGCTCGATAGAGCTTCGCGTCCACGACCGTAGTGATGTCAAACTCATCATGGACCGGATCAAGAAAGTGGATGGTATACAGGAGGTGATGCGCATCAACTGAGACTGCCGACGCGCCAGCCACAGACACGCACACAGGATATAGCAAGGTAAGACTCGCCATCGGGTCTTACCTTTTTATGCGGCAAGCCCCCATAGGCGGAGCCGTAGGGCTGACCTATGGGGGCGAGTACTGTGCAGACGGGGCTGCGGCAGCCATGCCGTCTTATCTCATTGTCTATTACCTTTTACAGCTTTACCACCTTACCCATAAAGAGGATGGCACCCGTGGTGTTCTCGCGGACGGCGTAGATGAAGGGGTGGTCGAAGGAGAGATTGGGCATAGGAGCGCCAGCGCCGTCGATGCCAACCCCTGCCGACACACCTGCTGCCTTTGTGCCATTCTCATTTACATGGATGGCCACCTTGTGGGCGATGAGGTCAATGACGGTATTATTATATTCATTAATAATTTTAGGAATTCCAGCCCAGTCAAGTGAGGGCATACCCAAAGATTCCATCGCGCTCATAATGTTCTTCCAACTGGCCTCTGCCGAGAAGCGTGGAAGCCGAATGATAGCCATGCCCTTGGTCATCTGGTTGTGCCATCCCCACCAGTCGGCTTTCTCAATAATATCGTTCAGGTATTCCGACTTCTTGGGCATCACCACCATCATGCTGTAATAGCCCTGTCCGTAAGGCATTTCCACCATCTGCAGCGAGTCGTCTTGGTAGTGGTTCACCTCTTCCGTGTTGTACATGGTCATCACGTTGCGTTGTTTGCCATCAAGGCCATAGAATGGAAGGGCTTTGGATTCGGCGGCATTGAAAGGATTGGACCATTTACCGTCAAAATAGTTTGCATTTACTACAATGAATTCTGTTTTATCGTCTATACTCAAAGGGAAACTGGTGATAAGTCCTTGGGTGCTTTCCTTAGCCCATGCGTCAACCCGTTGCTGCATTGCTTTGGGATTGTTGCGAATATCCACCACGCTCAGGTTTGCCTTGTAATACTGCTCCATCGTGCTCTTAAACCCAGACCGATAGGTATATTTCTTGTCCAACCAGGCGCTGTTGTTTAGGCCTATCTTTACATATTGGTCATCTTCGCCCAACTTGTTGAGCATAGCCAGATTCTCCTGGTTCAGACTCTCTATATCGTCATACCCCAAGGCTTCCACTATCTCTTTCGCCACACCATCGTCAACGCCATTGGCCAGCATCGAGAGCACATACTGCATGCTCATGGGAGCCACGCACACGTTCTCACCCTGCTTCTCTGGGTCGGCCGAGAGCAAGGCCATCAACTTGTTGGCAAACTTGTTGCTCTGCTGTGCAAACTCGGTCTGCTGCACCTGGCTGTATGCCAGCGGTATGGGCTTCAGATCCACATCATTTCCACTGCCGCCGTTTCCGTTGTCGTCGGTGCAACTTGCCATCGACACCAATAGCGCCGAAATGGCAAACATAGAAATCATCTTTTTCATAATCGCTTGATATTTGTTAGTTAATAATATTATTTCTCTAAATAAAAATACCTTCTACCAGTATTGTATCCCATGATGTCGCTTATTACATAATAGGTGTCGTCTGCGTCAGATCCTAAGGGAAGAAAACTCGTGTTCCATCCAAAATTGCACTGATAAGCATAGTCCCGCTTATAAGTCCCATATACTTTCTCACGCAATATCACGCCATAACGATCCGGATCATAGAATGTGGTGTCCTCTAAGAAACGCCATACATCCTCATATTCTACAAGGTCATACTTGCAGCCATCTATCAAAAACATGTGCCCGGTGACTTGTTCACTATGCGACCCTCGGGCTATGACAGGCTCTTTCTTTTCGCCCACGATATTCTCCAAATTTATATCCTTATTTTCTACAAATTTCCCCTTTACCCCAATATTATTTAAGAATTTCTGAGCATTTGTAAAATGAGCCCCAGAACCAGAAGGACCAAATTCCATGTTTACCTGCTTGGCAGCATAGCCTATCACAAGAGCAGCTCTGTCAAATTGGTCTGATGAGTACTGGATGGTGTTGTCTGTTAAGGGAAGTGCACTCAAATCCCATGTGGCAAACCGTGTAAAACTTTGGATGTAATTCTCATCGCAAGCGCCAATACAAGAGCCTAAGAGGGGCATATTGAAAGAATAGCCTAACTTGTCTTGTAAGAAATACAAATATTGACTGGTAGCCACCGCAACACACCCCGTAAGACAACGCATTTCACTATTAACAGAAATGGTAGGGCAGTATTTGTTAAAGGGCTCTTCTTGATGCCATAGCGTCTTTGTGACATGGGGTACGAGTACCGTCTGGCGGCTTACCTCCTCTCTGCCTACATATATATACTCGCCCGGCACAGGCTGATAGGGTATGCGCTTGATGCCACGTCCCTGCGTTGCCCATTGTTCCAGACTCTCCGAATTTTCGTCGTATTCATCTGTCGTTGCCAGATATGATGTCTGTCCGGCTATATCGGATACCCACGATGAAATGGCCTTATTTTGCAGTATGTCAGAGGCTCTCTTCCCTCTCTCTACATAATTTACCGCCAATACTGTAGGCATACGCTTATCTACCGAATACAGTTTCCATCCCTGGTTATAGTTTACCAGATACATGATGGTGTCGCCCTTATATACCACAGGCTCTATACTGCACACGTCAGAAGTGGCTGCGCTCTTTGCCGTCTGGGTAGAGGGCTGTGCCAAGAGCGTCTGTAGGTCGCTGCGGGTCACCTTAAATGTATTGCGCAGCAACTGCCCATTGAGGGGTGTCACTGAGACCTTATACTTCATGTTAGCCACAAAAGCCTTGGCAAGCTCTATTTTGCCCTCTTTCAGCGATGCGAGTTCCTCGTCCATCTCGGTCTGTGTGCTGCTGCACGATGCCAAGAAGGCCAACAAGGGCAGAAGCAGATAGATTTTTGCTTTCTTTGTCATAATGATGTCTTTTTGAGTTTAGTCCTACGTTTCAGGTGTTTGGCTTCCTCCTTTGGGCAGCGTGGTCTGGTTTATCGTGATGTGTTAGAGAACTATAGCTATACTTATAGCGTTTGTAGGCTTTTACGGCTGTAAAGATATGAATAATAAGAGAAACCACAAAAAAAAAGCAGAAAAATTCATTCTGTGACGAAAAAAAAGACAAAATGCTGAAACATCATGACTTATAAGGGTATTTGATATGCTGTGCTTTATCCCAAATCGGTCATTAGGGCTTGCATGGATTTTACTTTAGAAGAGTGGATTTGGGTTGGGTTAAGCCACAGGCCTGATACTCTGATTGCCCATAACCCACCATCTTAATCCTAACAAACCAGATAGCAGCAAGTTCCCAAGGAGCGGCAACTCTGAACCGAAGGTCACCGGCGCGGAGCGGAAAGGTAATGGAGTTGCGATTCCCCAGCCCAGGGTAGCGTGCTTCGCCCGCAACCCTGGGTAGCTGACACCACTATTATAGCTACTCTGTAGGAGTTGCGCTTAGCCGTAGGCGTCATGTGTGTCTCGTGCGCTTCGATATTCTCTGGATATACTCGCATAAGAAGATACAAAAAGATTTGTGGCTTTTCAGGGCTTTGCCCTTTGCGTCGTGTGTGTCGGGTAATATATCGAGAGCGAACTCTCGAATATTCCCCACCACCCCCAACCGCACCTGCCTGATGGCAGGCTGAAAAGCCGCAAATACAAAAAGTCCGCCGTTGGCGGTAAAAAAAGTCCGGCTTGCGCCGGTACAAAAAGTGATTAGCTTATTTTCCTATCGGCATGTGTCAATCAGATGGAATAACACAAGCAACTGTTTTTTTACCGCCAACGGCGGACTTTTTGAACGGCCAACGGCCGCTTTTTTTACCATGCCGGCTGTTGTCGCCATGCAGCGCATGGCGTTGGTGATGGTGGTGATGACAAGGAGGAAAATTCGTATTCCGACTGGCGTCGCCACCGTCACCAAAAAGGCGAAGCCGACAACAGCCGCCATGGCTTTTTGTGTTTATATCATCCTATATTATGTCCTGCTGCAAGTAACGCCTGAGGCTAAGCGCATCACACCTAACGGCCTAATGACCGTTTGGGGTAATGCGGCAGAGCATTTCTTCGACGATTATGCAAGAAATATCCGGTAAAGTGGCATTGTGTCAGAAATTATTGCTAACTTTGTCATGCCCAACAGGTATGACCCCCACTGCGACAGCGGTCATCTCTGCCGGGCGCTGACTTACAACGACAACGACAATAACACATTATAAACAAAACAACATGGCAACTCCAGATTTTAAGTATGCTCCCATGTTCCAGCTTGGCCCGGACACAACGGAGTATCGCCTGCTCAGCACCGAGGGTGTAAGCACTGGCGAATTTGAAGGCAAAGAAATACTGAAAGTAAGCAAGGAAGCGCTCACACTGTTGGCTCAGCAGGCGTTCCACGACGTAGAGTTCACCCTCCGCCGTGAGCACAACGAGCAGGTGGCAGCCATCCTGCGCGACCCCGAGTCGTCGGAGAACGACAAGTATGTAGCGCTGCAGTTCTTGCGCAATGCCGAGACTGCTGTCAAGGGCATCCTGCCCTTCTGCCAGGATACCGGCACCGCCATCATCCACGGCGAGAAGGGTCAGCAGGTATGGACTGGCTTTGAGGACGAAGAGGCGCTGAGCCGCGGTGTCTACAACACCTTCACCGAGGACAATCTGCGCTACTCGCAGAACGCTCCGCTCAACATGTATGACGAGGTCAACACACGCTGCAACCTCCCTGCCCAGATAGACATCGAGGCTGTCGAGGGCGAGGAATACCGCTTCGTGATGGTGGCCAAGGGTGGTGGCTCAGCCAATAAGACCTACTTCTACCCCATGACCAAGGCTACCATCCAGAACGAGGGCACTCTCCTGCCCTTCCTCGTAGAGAAGATGAAGAGTCTGGGCACAGCCGCATGTCCTCCCTACCACATCGCCTTTGTCATCGGCGGCACCTCGGCAGAAAAGAACCTGCTCACCGTCAAGCTCGCCAGCATCAAGTATTATGACGCGCTGCCTACCACAGGCGACAAGACCGGCCGCGCTTTCCGCGACATCGACCTCGAGCAGAAGCTCCTCGACGAGGCCCACAAGATTGGACTCGGCGCACAGTTCGGCGGCAAGGCTCTGGCCCACGACATCCGCGTGATACGTCTGCCCCGCCACGGCGCAAGCTGCCCCATCGGTATGGGCGTAAGCTGCTCGGCAGACCGCAACATCAAGGCCAAGATCAACCGTGACGGTATCTGGCTCGAGAAGATGGACACCAACCCCTCTGACCTCATCCCCGAAGAGTATCGTCGTCCCGGCGAGGGCGCCAAGGGCATTGAGATAGACCTGGACAAAGGCATCGACGCCGTGCGTGCCGAGCTCACCAAGTATCCCGTCTCTACCCGCGTCAACCTCAAGGGTACCATCATCGTAGCCCGCGACATCGCTCACGCCAAGCTCAAGGCGCGTCTCGACGCCGGCGAGGAGATGCCACAGTACTTCAAGGACCACCCCATACTCTATGCCGGACCCGCCAAGACACCGGCTGGCTATCCCTGTGGCTCAATGGGACCCACCACAGCCAACCGTATGGATCCCTATGTAGATGAATTCCAGGCCAATGGAGCAAGTCTGGTGATGATAGCCAAGGGCAACCGCAGCCAGATGGTTACCGACGCGTGCGAGAAGCACGGCGGTTTCTACCTCGGCACCATCGGTGGCGTGGCTGCTGTACTCTCACAGAGCAGCATCAAGAGCATCGAGTGTGTAGAATATCCCGAACTGGGTATGGAGGCCATCTGGAAGATTGTGGTCGAAGACTTCCCCGCTTTCATCCTCGTCGACGACAAGGGCAATGACTTCTTCAAGCAGCTCAAGCCCTGGACTCCCTGCAACTGCAAGAAAGACTAAGCCTCGGGCTGGTCAATGATATCAGAGGCAGGCATCGTTTAGCCACGATGTCTGCCTCTTTTGGATATATCCGTACACTAAGATGGCCATATACTTGACCACAACGGGGGGCAGCAGACTTCTGCATATTATTTTCGCCCCGAGCCATCACTTTTCCCCCGATTTCCTTGGCACGAGTGTACATTATTATTATATTTGCAATGTAAACATCTTAACCCCAGTCCATGCGCC
>OHSO01000659.1_pt1 | contig 18377 bp, 16 predicted proteins | sample 1578651 | NCBI WGS metagenome assembly OHSO01 (sample SAMEA3879524, study PRJEB24766) | human gut metagenome | biome: human-associated habitat; feature: feces | place: USA | collected 1985/1987 | reverse complement strand
AAACGTTTTATATAAATTCAGAGGCGATTTTACGTCATATTTATTATAACATAATATCTGCTATTCACAATCTGAAATCCTATCAATTTACCATCCTCTAACAAGGGTTAGGAGCGATTATCTCGCTCCTCTGCTTCTATCTACAGTTCTGGCTTCCTCGACCTTATGACAACGATTGCGGTAATCATACTCTTCCCGAAACTCATCATAAATTTCCATCTTGTACTGAATACTTGCAAGCTTAGCACCCACATAACCCAAACGTTCTTTAAATGCTTTAAACTCTGCTTCAAAATCATCCGTAGGTGCGGGAAGGATTCTTGCACGCTCCTCCAAAGAAAGTTCAGTGTAATCAATCTGCTCAGATTTCTCTGCTTTTACTACAACATCCACGATTTGCTCCTCAGCCTTCGATTCCTGTGACACTGCATCCGTTTCATAAAAATCAGCAACAACTTCTTCCACACTTATATCATTTATCTCAACCACAGATTCTTCATTCTCCGCAACCACTTCGTCAATAACAGGAGTCTCCGTATATGATGAAACAGCCTCTTCTCTCTTAGCCTGCTTTTCCTGCATTGCTTCAAATTCCACTCTGGTCATAATCGGTGTAGAAATCATTTCTGCTGTAGCTGTTTTCCAGTCCACTATTTCCTGACCTTCCAGATAGTCCAGATAAGCATTATTCCACTCTTTTCTGTCCATTTCATCCAGATAAAGATTGAATCTACGGCTATTGCGTTCAGCCACACGATTTCTTATGGCTGATATCCCTTCCCTCTTTTTCAGTTCTTCTGCCTGTTTTCGCTTCTTCTCCTGCTCTGACTGAATCAATGCCTCAATCTCTGCTTCCATCTGCTTCATGGCAAGGTCTTTTGCTTCCCTTTCTGCAACAAAACCTCTAATCCTGTCCGCAAGCTCTGCCTTTCCGTACCCTTCTCCCAGCTTATTACCTCGGATTCCTTTCTTCATATCCGGCATGGCAAAAGTCACAGTTTTATTCGTAACTCTAATCGTCCAGTGGTAAATTGCACGCAGATACTCTATCAGCTGTTCAAATGAATTTACCGTCGGCAGAATCTTGTCAATGGTATTTCTTATAAGTTCCCGGTCGGAAGTAACTCCCACACCGTCTGATGCATTCTTATCCATAAGGCGTTTTTCCACCCAGTAATTATCCTTATGCTTTCTGGCAAGTAAATCCGCCTGCCCCAATCCCAGACGGATACACTTATCCATTACCCACTTTTTTGCATGATACATCATCTTACCAGTGCTTTTATGCTTACAGCACTGCTTCCACTCGCATGGTTTATCGTGCCATATGCTTTTCCTGCCGGGGAATTTCCGCACGGAATTAATAACCATGTGAATGTGCATATTCCGGCTGTTATTATGACCGTCTGGATGCACTGCAACTACTGCCTGATGCCCCGGAGCAAACTCTGCAAGCCACTTCTTTCCAAACTCCATTGCCTGTTCCATTGTAATATCATCCTCCGGTTCAAAGCTGATAATATAATGATGTGCCTTTACATCATTCACAGAATTGTTCTTTCCATAAAATCTGTTGGTTTCAATACACTCTGCACCAAAACTGTCCACATCACAATTCACGCCATCAATCAGATAGTTTTCACGCTCCATAATCCTGCCCTTTCCATCCAGAATGGGCTTATTAGTATATTCATCAAACTGACAGGTCAGATACTCCACTGCATCAGAATAAAATCTGTTCTTTACTGAAATATGCTTCAATATCGCCATTAGCTCTCACCATCCTTTCCGCTTTTACGCCTGCGTTTTTTACCACAAGCCACATCTTCCAATGCCGGCAGAATCTTAAACTTCAAATCAAGCAGCTCCCTTACGGCTTCCTTTACTTCATAATAAACGCTGCAAAAATCGCCACCACCATTCAAATGCTTTGCTATCTGATTCAGATTCGAGCCAATCTTTCCAAGCTGCATGGAATACTCCCTTAAAAGACCGGTATCTCCATAGCAAGGCAGTTTCCTGCCCAAAGCACATCGTCTCATATATTCTGAAGTGGTAAGCCCGGTTTTTCTCGCTTTTTCCTCAATCAGTTCCTTATCCTCTGCGGAAATACGCATAGACATTAAAGCCATATTCTCTTTCTTTTTATCTGTCTTTCCCATACAAAACCTCCAATCTGACAAAACAAAAAGCAGGCAATTTCTCACCTGCTTCTCATGTCCTAAAACTGTTATATTGTTAATTGCTACTCCTGTAGAAATAATAATGCTGCCGTATACGGCAGATGCTTTTCGCCGTCGCTTTCGCTCCTCCCTCTGGTCTACGCTCACTCCCCTATGGTCGCTCACGGATACACTCGCACGGCTCGTGAATATCTCCTACTGAAATTTCTAGCGGCTCGCAAGCTCACAGTAAACTGTTCGCTGTCGCGGCAGTCGCCAAATGAGAATGCAAGCATTCTCGCTTGGCTCGTTGCCCGCGCATATATCTGCTCGCCGGTTATATAGAAATCTGTCATACACCCGTCTTACAGAAAATCCACCAAACACGCTTTCCATATGAAATCCTGCTACAGCTCTGCGCATCATTTCTAAAAGAAATCCTATTTCCACTGATGCGTGCCGACCTAAGTCGGCACAAGCTCCGGATACGTCGCATAAGGTAGAGCAAGTTCCGCCCTGTATATACACGGGCAGGAACTTGTTGGGGATTTGGCATCCCCAAGCCCCAGCTTCTTTCGCCTTGCGGTCAAAAAAATAAAGCCTGCAAGCAGACTTTATTTTATGCCGAAGGCTTAGCCGGCTCCGTAAGAAACTCATATGACACTTTTTCCCATAGAAAAAGGTCTGTTCTACAAATAAGGCAAATGTGTATTACATCGCACCTTTTTGTAAGACAGTCCGTCATACGCTCTTTTCTTACGCTGTCCGTCTTAATCATCATCCATATCAAACAGATTACCCAGCTTACTCTTCGTGTCATTATCCATACCATTGAAATCATCTGTTTTCAACTCATCATCAGGCACCTGTGTCTCAGTCGTAGATGACACCATGTTGGGAACATTAGTTGACATACCATTCACTGGTACTTTCATACCGATAACATTAGAATTCATATATCCTCCGGTTAAAGGCTGTGTCCCCTGCATCAAATTCATGGTACCCATATTCATCTGTTGCATCATGGCTCCCATCACTCCTGCAAAGGTATTATTTGCCACATTCTGTGATGTTTCCTGCACAACCTTTGCAAATTCCTCCGCTGCTTTATGAATTGCTTCGTCCATCCACTGGGTAGCTTCCTTTTCTTTGACACCTTTTTCCTCCTGCACCATAGCAGTAATTAATGCCTGCTTGATGAGCTCTGTCTGATTCATATATCCCGGCTGGCTGGATTTTTCTTCCAGCCATGCAAGGATTTTTCTGTCACTTGCACATTTCGGATTTAGCCGAAAGGATATTGAATTTCCCATAGGTACCTCCTATCCCAGATTATCAGCAAGATAACGATAACCAATTGCATTTGCCTTCACATCCGTTACATACTGGATATTTCTACCCTTTGTTCTACCAAAACGCTTCATCACACATGCACCACCGCCCACATACACAATATTCTCATGGGCAAGGTCTACCTTAATCTCACGAAGCTTTGCTTCCACATCGTCAGCATACTGCTGCAATCCCTTTTCAATAAATGGAATAAAATCAGCATTTACATTGGACTGTTTTCCACGGATAACATCAATAATATCATCCTCCGGAATTTCACAGCGAAGTGTAGGTAAGGCATCCTTTTTAATACGCTCAATGGTGGTAATCAGTCCCAGCTCATAGGTGTAAGCGTCCTTATCCATAGGAATTTTATCTCTGACACTAAGCACATCCAGTGTCCAAGAACCCAAATCCACACATCTGAGTCTGTCCATATCTCCCATACGGTTTGCAATAGCCGCATAACACTGGGCATAAATCTTAACCTTATCCATATAAAAAGAATAATGCACTCCCTCAAAGTTAAAAGAAATGCGTTCCTTATGCCATAGATAATCACGAAACTCCTTACGCTCCGCACCAAACAGGGTAAGTGGCACACCTGCATACAGTTCCACATGCTCTGCCTGTGCCTTACCCTGATACTTAAGCTCCTTGGCAATCCCTGCCAAGGTCAGCAAAAAGTAATTCTCATTCTCGGTCTTAGTTGCCTGCTTTCCAAGTCTGCCCTGACCCACAATATACTTCTTACCCTTATATTCCAAAAGTCCGTGATTGGTCAGTGGCGTATATTCTACAGGCACCACCGAAGTTTCCATAAAAGTATGCTCGCCCTTAATGGAACTCCAGCCGTGATCCAGTGCAATCCTAACAGGTGCCTCAAATGTTTCAGTCATAAATAAATTCTCTCTCATAAAATCCTCTCTTTCTCCCGTTCTTCCGGTCTGCAAATAATTGTTGTTCTGTTCCTTGTTAGTGATACTGGTATACAATCTCTCCATAAATAACCTCCTCCGCAAGCTGTTTAGCCTGCTCTCTTAATTTCCACATTTCCATTGTGGAGTTAGTGTCTTTCGGTTTATGTGATGCCAAATACCTATTCATAATTGAATCCAACATCTCATAAACCTGCTCATTTACTTCCTGTGCCTTACGATGAAGCTGCCCCATACGGATATGGTGGCGGTATCGGTCTATATGATTTTCTTTCATATAAGAAATCCAAATCAGACCATATTTTCCCACATCAGTGATTGTGACGGATAAAGTATTATCCGAACACTCACTAATATTGGGATACAAAATGCCATCCACCGTTCTGTATGTTCCGCCCATAGCTTCAAATATAGATAATTCATTGCTCATCTTAACGACCTCCTATCTTACTTTACCCCGGCTGGTACCAATACCCTTTGTTTTATCAAGTTGCTGTTTTTCATGCCATTCCTTTAAAAGCTGTTCAATCAACGCTGTTTTCTGCTTATGTGTATATCCTTCCGGAAAATACTTCTCCACAGCATCTGCACGCAATTTAATCTGTTCTCTCTGGTTTGGCTTTTCCTGCTCTAATATGAGAAACATTACATCCATATCCAGCTCTCCATACTGACTCATTCGCTTTATACGATTAGCCTGAGATAATGACGGTGTGCATTGCTCCATATCCATAACTTCATAAAGTTCATACTGCTGTTCCTCTGTCAGATAGGAAAGTTCCACCGCAATGGTAAAAGCAATCTTTCCATCATCTACCATATCAAGAAGCTTAGGGATGAGATTGGTAAGACGAATATAACGTGATATTTGCCTTTGACTTTCTCCTGTCTGCATTGCCAATGATTGATTACTTCTTATAATTGCATCTTCGACGCTTTTATCTTGCAACAACATCCATTTTCCATCAGCATCATATCCACCAGCCAATGAATGCGTTTGTAATGTAGGATTTTCTAACTTTTCGCCAACTTGGCAAAAAGTTAAATCAGTCCTCGCCCCCTGCCTCTTCATCGCATCAAGCTTCATCTTATAAGCAAATGCCTTTTCACTTGGTTTCAAATGTTCTCTTTGCAGGTTACTGTCTACCATAGCTATAACTGCCTGATTATCATCAAGTTCTCTGATTACCACAGGCATTACATCAAGACCTGCCCATTTACTGGCAGCCTTTCTTCTATGCCCGGCAATCAGCTCATAGCCGCCTTCTGCTCTCGGTCTTGCCAATGCTGGAACAATGACACCCTCTTTTTCAATACTCTGCATCAGCTCAAAAAGTGCCATATCATTTTCTACCTTAAAGGGATGCCCCTCAAAGTCGTGTAAATCCGCAATGGGAACCATCTTTATATCCGTTTCAGCCATTGCATTGTGGTCTTGTTGCGAACAAGAATACAATTCTTCCTTTTTCTTCATAAATTCAATTACCTCCTAAAAAATACTGTTTGCCAGATAATCTCTGTCAAAACAAAACGAGCCGCTTATTTTCAAAATCACTTGAAAATAAGCGGCTCAAACCTCTTTGTTACCTTATTGAATTGTTAGTTATTATTGATGAAATATGAACGATAGATTTTTGTGTTTCCGAACTACACCTTCACAACCACTTGGACATTTACTCCGTTGGAAATTGCCTTTTTCTTCTCTTTTCGGTCACTTTGTGAAAACAGGACATGTCGCTCAAAGTGCCTAAATTCAAGGAGTTTCAGGTATTTTTCCTTTGGAGCAATGTCACGCACTCTACATGCCCGGTATTCACAAACTGATCCACTGCACATGCCTTTTTCACATAATATCCATGCTCCTGCAAGGTCACAAGATCTCTTGCGAGGGAGGTTGGCTTGCAGCTGATATAGACGATCTCATCTACACCGTAGTTGATGATCTTAAGGAGAGCCTTTGGATTGATGCCATCTCTCGGTGGATCGAGGATGATAAGATCCGGTTTTTCCTCAATCGTGTCGATGACCTTTAAGACATCGCCTGCGATGAATTCGCAGTTATCAAGTCCGTTGCTCTTTGCATTTTCTCTTGCGGCTTCGACTGCTTCTTCCACGATCTCTACGCCGATAACCTTGGAGGCAACCGGTGATAACATCTGGGCGATCGTTCCGGTTCCGCTATATAAGTCGAAGATCAGCTTGTCCTTGGTATCTCCGGCATATTCACGGGCTTTGCTGTACAGTCGTTCCGCACTCTTTGTATTTGTCTGGAAAAATGAGAATGGTGAGATCTGGAAATGCAGTCCCAGCACCTCTTCCTCGATATAATCTCTTCCGTATAACAGCGTTACCTTCTCCGGCACAACAGCATCCGCCAGAGAATCATTTGCCGTATGGAGAATACCAACGATCGTTCCGTCAAGCGGAAGTGCCAGAAGCCCTTCTACATATGCATTCAGATCCAGATTCTCTAATCCGTCCGTGCTGGTTACAAGATTTACCAGAAGTCCGCCATTTGTCTTGGACTGGCGAAGCACCAGATGACGAAGCAGTCCTACATGCTGCATTTTCTTATGATAAGACAGTCCATGCGCCCTTGCGAATTCCATCGTATAAGAAACGATCCTGTTATAATCTTCGCTTACGATCACGCAGTTGCAGACAGGAACGATATCGTACATGCTGTTCTTCTTATGAAGTCCTAGTACCAGCGGACCATCCTTATATTCGTCGCCAAATGAATACTCCATCTTATTCCGGTATGCAGTTGTAACTGGCGAGCCGATGATGCCCTCCCAATCATATGGATGTGCCTCTGAATCGATCACACCGTCTAACAGCTTCTTCACCTGTCCTGCCTTTAATTCCAACTGATGCTCATAGCTCATGGTCTGGTATGCACAGCCGCCGCAAATGCCAAACTGTGGACATGGTGGTACTGCATCTTCGATCTCGGAGCGTTCCAGCACATCCAACAGACGTGCTTCTGCCTTATCCTTCCGCACCTTGGATACCATACAGGACACCTTTTGTCCGGGCAGTGCTCCCTTCACGATCACTTTTTTGCCATCCAGTTCAAAGCTTCCCTTATTGGGGAAATCATAGTCTTTTATAACACCTTCTATAATCTCTCGTTTCTTCACAGCCGACCTCTTTCTTGTCTCTAATAATCTCTACTCCTCCCGGTCGCCCCACATATCTTCAAATATGCTGCGCATCCGGCGTTTCGGTTTCAGTTCATTTTCCGCAAAAAATGGTGTTCCATGCTGGTCAAATTCCAACAGCATGTATTTGCCATTCATGCCATCACGCGGATATGCCAGACTGCCCGGATTTACGATATAAGCACCGCCATATCGTTCCAGATTCTGGACATGCGTGTGTCCATACATCACAATATCGTAACCATCATATTTGATCAACTCCTGTAAGCGGTCCGTTCCATAATGGACGCTGTACCGGTGTCCGTGCGTGATAAATACCTTATACCGGCCGATCATGAATTCCTCCTGCATCGGAAGATCGGAATCCCAGTCGTTATTCCCGGCAACCATGTGTATCGGACAGGTTACGTTATCATAAATATATTCTTCATCTCCGCAGACATCTCCCAGATGGATAAACATATCGATGTCACCCACCGTATCTAAGACATCCCGAATCGTATTGGTTCTTCCATGTGTATCACTAATTATCAGTATTCTCATTTATAACTTCCTTTATCAAGCGAAGTGCGTTTCCTCTGTGGCTGATCGTATTCTTTTCTTCCGGTGACAACTCTGCTGTGGACTTACCATACTTCGGCAGGAAGAAGATAGGATCATATCCAAATCCATTCTCGCCGCGTTCTTCATATCCAATGATTCCTTCGATCGTGCCACGTCTGGTAATGGTCTTTCCATCCGGGAATGCAGCCGCGATCGCACATACGAATCTTGCAGTACGCTTCTCATCCGGAACACCGGCAAGCTTGTCAATGATCGCTTTATTCTTGATCCGGTATGAGGTGTCTTCCCCCATAAATCTTGCAGAGTAGATTCCAGGTGCTTTATCGAGATAGTCTACCTCCAGACCGGAATCGTCCGCAAGCACCAGACAATTTGTCATCTTACGGATTGCCTCTGCCTTGATAATGGCATTTTCTTCAAATGTTTTTCCATCTTCTACGATGTCAGCCTGAATTCCGGCTTCCTTCATCGACAGGATCTCATATCCACAATCCGCAAGGATCATGCGGATCTCTTTCATCTTATTCTCATTACCTGTAGCAAAAATCAATTTCTTCATCTTGTCTTCTCCTTTTCTATTTGTAACGATGCGACATTGTACTTCACCTGCCATATCTGACAAGGCACAGCAGATGATACTGTTATGCAGCAAGCCTATCCGAATGTCGGTCCTTAGTAAGCTGCCTTATGCAGCGAACTTAGTACCGCTACATGAGGATAGAGTGAGAACGCCTTGCGAAATAACATGTATCTCTGCTATACCTTGTCAGATATCGCCGCATGTTCTCAATCCCCCACATCCGTGAAGGCTTTCAAACAGACATTACAGTCATTCTCCTGCTCCGCACTCGACCACTTCGTGCCATACAGGCTGATATAGCCCTCGCCATCCGTGATATCGAAGTTCGCCGTTTTCTCATCATTATTATATTCGATTGCGATTGGCATCGTGGAATCCTGTGTGTTCACATGCACAACCACCGCAAATTTCCGATCATCCGGAAGCGGTACTGCCTCATTTAGATTGATCGTATAATAACCCTCGTACTGCATTTCACCGGATGCCACCTTTGTCCGCTGCTGCAAGTCGGATACATCGGTAAAATCCGTCACAACATACACATCATATGTCGTTTTCGGACCTGTCGCATAGAAAGAAACCGCCTTCAATGTCTCGTTCTTTCCAGCCGTATAGACATTTGCAAAATAAGCCTCCGGCTTGTCGTCAAATCCCATCGTTCCGACCTCGCCCATCAGATCTGACTGATAGATCTTGTCGTAGTTGTCACTATTTCCAAGCTTCGTATATACTACGCTGTTCATACCGATATTGGTATCATAATAAGAGATATAAAAAAATCCCTCGTCACCAAAATCCTGCCCCCAGCTATTCTTGCAGATAAATGCGCCGTCTCCCGCCGGTTCTGTATTAAAATATTCCTTCGGATAGTTGTCATCCCAGCCAACGATCACCACGTCATGATTCGGTGTCTGATCTCCATTATAATAATAGGAACTGCGGTTTCTGTTATAATAATAAGAACTACTCGTCGCATTCTTCATATCACAGTAAATAACCGTTTCCACACCGCCATATTTGTATACGGATGATTTGATCGCCTCGTAATTCTTGTCCTTCAGGATGATGGCTTCTTCCAGATGCTTTACCGCCGACAATCCATTTACCGTCTGGTTATCACCATACGGATCGTCTTCCTCAAGCACCGGTCCCTGCCATGCCGCAAGATAGGCTATACTCATATAATATTCGCCACCGTCAAATGGGCTGACATTAAAGCTGTTATTCATTGCCATATGATCAACAGAAAATACCAGATTTTCAGCCGGACGGATCGTACTTTCCAGTGCCGCAAGTGATGCAAATGCCCAGCAGGTTCCATAGATACCCTGATCTCTTACAAGAGATACACGATCATGTTCTCTCATATCATATGCTGCCGGAAGCTTTTCTTCCTCGGCAATCTTTTTTAACACCACGGCATTTGTCTCCAGATTGATATTACAACTGTAGTTTAATGCCTCGCAGATCTCATTCACCGGCACATAGATGATATCATCCTTTTTCTCTGGCTTGTCGATTGCCTGTATTGCATTTCCATTGATATTTACCACATCCGAATCACCATAGACCTTTACCAGACTGTCTCCTTTGGAAAATGTGATCGTCCCATTTTCATATGCATTCACATGGCAATCCAGTTTATCGGTAAATGTCGCGATAGGGAGCATCAGCTGCAAATGGTCACTGAAATACGGCTGATACTCCGCTTCTGTGATCCTGCTGTCATTTATATATAATATAATGCCCTTTCCATTTGCATTCGTCACAATCTCTTTCAACATAGTTTCTGCGGCAGCACCCGCTTCTTCCGTCTTCTCAATGCTTACATCCGGATGTCTCAGAAAACCCAGATACAGAAATACCCCCAGAATAACAACCGCTGCCACGATCAAATACTTTTTCAACTCTGTCTCACTTTCTCTTTGGCGGCTTCGGTCCCATGAACTGATAGAAATATGATTTGATCATACCATTGTAGATCTTACGATTCTTATCCGCCTTTCTTCCTATATATTTCTCCGCCTCACTGTATGACGTGATCAGGAACATCGACCAGTCATCCAGTCGTCTGAAGCTTTCCCCGATCGTCTTATATAATTCAGGAAGGTCCTCCCGATCCTCGAGGCGCTCGCCATATGGCGGATTCGTGATGATAAATCCATATTTTTTCGGATGCCTGAGATCCTTTACATCTCTCTGCTGAAAATGGATATGTTCATCCACTCCTGCTGCTCTGGCATTCTCCATCGCACACTTCACCATTTCATTATCCAGATCATATCCCTGAATATTCATCTTCACATCATGGTCGATCATATCATTTGCTTCATCGATCGCATTGTACCACATCTTCTTGTCGCCGACCTTCGCCCACTCAGAAGCCAGAAAGTCTCTGTCAATTCCCGGTGCGATCCTTGCTCCGATCATAGCTGCCTCGATCGGAAATGTTCCGCTTCCACAGAATGGGTCAACCAGTACACGATCCTTATTCCATGGTGTAAGCATGATCAGTGCCGACGCCAGAGTTTCCGATATCGGTGCTTTGCCAACCAGTTTCCTATAGCCACGCTTATGAAGGGATATTCCTGATGTATCAAGTCCTATCGTAACAATATCCTTAAATATAAATACACGAACCGGATATTCTGCTCCATCTTCCGTGAACCATGATACATGGTAGGTCTGTTTCAAACGTTCTACCATAGCTTTCTTCACGATAGACTGGATATCAGATGGGCTGAACAGTGCGCTCTTATTTGATGTTGCCTTGGATACCCAGAATTTTGCATCACGGGTCAGATACCGCTCCCATGGAATACTCTTGGTTCCTTCAAATAATTCATCAAATGTTACAGCCTTAAAGCTTCCGCACTTGATCATGATACGTTCAGCTGTACGAATAAACATATTTGCTCTTGCAACCGCATCTTCTTCTCCTGCAAATGTTATTCTTCCGTCTTCTACCTGAACGATCTCATATCCAAGATCCAGGATTTCTTTTTTCAATACTGACTCCAATCCAAAATGACATGGAGCGATCAATTCGATTCTGCTCATATGCTTCCTTTCAATCACAAGTGCCAGATTCAGACATTTCTGTCCAAATCCAGCACTATTATTTTCTGTCTGTTAATTTTCTTTCTTATTTTCTGCGCTTTCTTATAATAACCACGCATGCCATTCCAAGCGAAATGAGCATACCTGCAACTGCTGCCTTCATTGCAAATGCATCACCGGTTTTTACACCTGTTTTCTTCTGATCATTTTTGCCTTTATCACCGGTTGCTTCTGTCTCATCCTCATGAAGAACCTCTGTTGTCTCATCCTCGGTATCCACATCTTCCGTTTCTTCCTCATCCGTCGCATCTTCTGTCGTGGTATCTTCACTGGAAGCTGTTTCTGTTGTAGTATTCTCCGTTGTAACACTTTCTGTAGTAACACTCTCTGTTGTAGATGCTTCTGTTGTATTAGAAGCTGCCAGACCGACTGTTACCTTTGCGGACGGTGATGCATAATAGTTTGCGGACTCTTTATATCTTACAAAATAATCGCCTGCTGCCAGACCATTTACAACTGTTCCTGTTACAGCCGTCCATGTAGTCTGGTCTGTGGAATATTCCATTGTCGCTGCGGCGTTCGCAACAGATCCGTCTTTCTTTCCTGTTGCACTTTCATTAACTGCTGTCAGTCCTGTCGGTGCTGCCTGTGGTGCTTTCTCGATCGTATAATTCTTTACGATCTCTCCGTGATAGGTCTTGCTCTTTGCTGTTATCTTAACACTTGCTGTTCCGACATTGATATTATCTGAAAATATACAGGTATAATCCGTTCCTGCTATCAGCTTCTTGCCGTCATATGTCACAGTCACTGTTGGTTCCTTTGCTGTTCCATCATATACATACGAAGTCGGATCGATGGATACGGATACTTTCGCATCTGTCAGTCTGCGGTAACGAAGCTCTACACTTCTCGCCTTTGTGCCTGTTTCATCTAATATCGTATTATAGGAATTCGGCTGTCCATCCAATGTGTATCCGGCCGGAAGAAATTCCTCAATACCGCCCACAGCTTCATCTAATGAAAGCAACCCATAATTGCTTAGTCCGCTTGGCGAATTTGTAATCTTATAAACAGATGTCTGATCCATCTGCAGCTTTTCAAGCCACCATTCTGTAAATGTTGCACCATCATGTTGCTGTTCTATATTACTGTTTACCAGTTTAAGGCCACCCTTTGCATACCATCCAAGCTGCGTAAGATCTGCTCTCACATTTTCAAATGTTAATGTATGTTCATTCCCTGTCGCTGCATTCTTGATATAGCCACTATATTCTCCATTTTCTATCACAAGAGAACCCATAATCTCGAAATGAACAGCCTTTAATTTCTTTTTATTCAGATCAATCGTAAGATTCTTATTTCCCGCATCAATATATGCTGATGTACTCTCACAATTATATAGAAGCTTCAGTATATCACCGTTTCTGGCAGCCGCCGCTGCATCTTCCAGTTTAGAATAGGTTCCCTTTGCTGTTCCGCTTGCATCCTCTACCTCAATGCATTCTACCGGATCATTACAATCCACACAGGCTCCATCCTTCACCTGTGAATGTTCACATGCCGCCTGTGTCTCTGTCAGCCCATTTGCCCCTGCAAATGCTGCTACTGCGACAAGCCCTACCGCAACGATTGTTGCTAAAAATTTTTTTCTCATTTACCCTATATCCTTTCTTTTCTGAAATAAATACCCAGGGATATCTTATGCTATCCACCAAATTTCCCTGACCATATTATACATACTTCCCCCTGCCACCACAAGTAAATTAAATAAAAAATCCCGGACATGTACTTTTCTTAATATACTCCGTCATGTCCGGGATCTATTTATTCTGTTATTCTCATATTCAAACCACGTTTTCCTGTTTGCCATAATGGTTTGCCTCACCTCTGTCAGCGGTTTTTGGTCAATGCACCCTTATACTGTACAATTCCACCAACTGTATTGATCACTCTGTAACCTGCCTGTGTCAGTATTCTTGCCGCCAGTGCGCTGCTGCCTCCGTACTGACAATATGTGAGTAATACTTTATGTTTTGGAAGATTATAATTGCCACACTGAATCTCGGATAATGGCACATTAACAGCCATCGGTATATGCCCTCTCAGGAATTCTTCTTCTGTTCGAACATCCACGATCACCCCGCCATAACGAACTGCCTCCTGCATGATATCGCGAACGGGTATATTGTGAAATCTCATGCTTTCACCCCCTGATAAGCAAGCGATTTAACTTCTTACGAGCAAATAATTTTTGTGCTCATTATAGCTTATGCGATTTCCGTTAAAACGTTCGGCATATTCGGTCTATCTCATATTATAGTTATCTTCCTGTTCATTATATGATGAATACATCTGTCCATTATATGAATTCACACTGTATGGTGTTGTTGAATTTGGTGTCTGATCTGCTGCTGTGTCTGATCTACGATATGGATTTACTCCGGCATTTTGCGGATATGATGTGTTTCCGATATATCCGGTATTCTTTGGGTTCACTGTATTACCCGTATAATACTGATTCGACACATATGCATTATTTCCGGTATAACCCTGATTCTGCGGGTATGCGGTATTTCCCAGATAACCCTGATTCTGCGGGTATGCGGTATTTCCCGGATAACCCTGATTCTGCGGATAGCCCTGATTCTGCGGATAGCCCATCGGATTTGCCTGCTGAGTCTGATAATAATAGCTTCTGCCCGGCCTGCGGTATTCGGTTCGATAGAATCCATAATCAGCTGTCTCAGGTCTGCCGTCAATTCTGTGATCATGATTGGAACATACCAGAATCAACACAACAGATATAATATATGCCCCTATCAGAATGACATAAATCCATCCTTCTGCAATTAAACCATAAGAAGCCGCCATGATCGCGTAATCATATGCCCCATGAATACATACCGGCACAAGATACGCCCATGCCATGTAACCGATCATTCCGCCTCTGTCACCGGCATATGCTTCTTCTCTCGCCTTTGCATATAATGCTCCCATCACAACACCGACCGTACAATGAAGGGGAATCGCTGTAAACGCCCTCATAATTCCGGTCAGTAGTCCACCCTGATATACATATAACACATTTTCCAGAATTGCAAATCCCAATGAAGAGCATACGGCATAAATCACGCCATCATAGCTATGCTGCATCTCCTTACTTTTCCATGTGATACATATCGTAACCAGATATTTACCTAATTCCTCGGCTATAGCTATAACAAAGAAACAGAAGATAAGCAGGCGAAGTCCCAAATCATCTGAATCACCCATGACAAATGCCTGACCTATAAACTCTACGATAGCTGCCGGAACAGTAGTTGCTGCACCGGTCGCCAAAAGTAGAATCATCAACTTAACCGGCGGTTTCTCTTTGCGATCCCTGTAATATATAAATCCAAGCAACAATAATGCCGGAAGTGCCGCTACGATAAAAAGCACTCGTATATTATTCATCTTATTCTCCCCATTTATCTTACTTTGTCTCTATATCATCTATAACCTCTTTGATCGACTCCAGCTTATCCGTATCATAGCCTTCTGTTGCTGCCGAACTGTCATAGACTTGTGCAAAGTCAGCATTATACTCATCTTCGCTGACATCTTCTCCATTCCAGTCATATGTGTAAATCGGCATCCCATTCTTATCAAATCTCAGCCCGGTTCCATCCTTCGCTCCATAATGCCCCTGTGCAACCAAGGTCAACTCTCCATCAACAATACTGTAAATATAGTCATAATAGGAATCCATCAGCCCATCCGAATTGCAAAGGAGATTCTTTCCTTCTATGTAAGTAAAGTACAAACGGTTCAATCCGTTTACATGAACGGAGCCATTTGAATAGTTTACAATACGGACACCGGATGCCTCCGACTTTCCTACTTCTACCAGCTCCGGTATATCATCATTGTCCAGGTAAATCAGCGTATACCCCTGCTGTCCCTCTGTATCTGACACATGTTCCAGATAATCAACATATGCAGTCTTCCAGTCATCACTTTTCTTTGATACCGAAGTTTCACCTTCTCCATCCAGCTCTGCTTCATCTGATTCTTCTTCAGATACAGTCTCGGTCTGTGTTTTATCGGAAGCAGGTCTGTCCGGTACTACTTCTAATCTCTGTTTTCCAAATTCCGTCTTCTCTGTCGTTACTTCCTGTTCTTCTGTGGTCACATCTTCCGTGACATGCGCCGCTTCTGTCGTTCCATTGTTCATAGCTCCTGCTGACTCCTTCTCAGATGAGCAGCCGGTAAGCAATGTACCAAAAAGTGCCCCGAAGAACAGTAAAAATTCAATTTTTTTCATCTATAATACAGCCTTTCCAACCGGCAGTTTTCTTCCACTATTCCAGTCTGTAAATTCTCGGTAATATATGTTTTACACTGATAAAAATTATACCATTCAAACAGCAAACACGCTATACGCTAATTCCTTTTTTCTTCTAAATCGAGATTTATTTTTTACCGGAATTTATCTGCTATTTTCAACATTTCGCCTAATAAAGAGTCACAAGTGACTCTTTCGCACCTGCGCGGAATCGCGAAGCAAATAACTACTTCTCCACAAAGTGCGATAAAAAATATAGGAGACGCAAAACTTACGTCTCCCATACCATTTATTCATATTTTTTTTGAGGAAAATATATGACAATAATTATTTTACATTGAAGGCTTTCATACCCAGATATACGGCTGAAGCACCAAGCTCTTCTTCGATTCTTAAGAGCTGGTTGTACTTAGCTACACGCTCAGATCTGGATGGTGCACCGGTCTTGATCTGGCAGGTATTTAAAGCAACTGCAAGATCTGCGATCGTTGTATCTGCTGTCTCACCTGATCTGTGAGATGAGATAGCTGTGTATCCGGCCTTGTGAGCCATCTTGATCGCTTCCAATGTCTCTGATACAGAACCGATCTGGTTTAATTTGATCAGGATACTGTTACCACAGCCAAGCTCGATACCCTTTGCAAGTCTCTCTGTATTTGTAACGAAAAGGTCGTCACCAACTAACTGTACTTTGTCGCCAAGTTCTGCTGTAAGCTTCTTCCAGCCTTCCCAGTCTTCTTCATCCAGACCATCTTCGATGGAGATGATCGGGTACTTCTCAACCAGTCTCTTCCAGTGAGCGATCAGCTCTTCTGATGTATATACTGTACCGGCCTTTGGCAGCTTGTACTCGCCAACCTTGCCTGTCTTCCACTCGGATGAAGCTGCATCCATAGCAATCTTGAAGTCCTTACCCGGTTCATATCCGGCTTTCTTTACTGCCTCGAGAATTGTCTCGATTGCTTCTTCATCAGATGCAAGTGCAGGTGCAAATCCACCTTCATCACCAACACCTGTTCCTAATCCTTTTGATTTTAAAACAGCTTTTAAGTTGTGATAAATTTCAGCACACATACGTAAACATTCAGAGAATGATTTTGCTCCAACTGGCATAATCATAAATTCTTGTACACTTAATGTTGAATCAGCATGTTTACCACCATTCATGATGTTCATCATTGGAACTGGCATAACTTTTGCATTTGGTCCACCAATATAGTTATATAATTCCATTCCTAATGATGCAGCAGCAGCTTTAGCACAAGCTAATGATACACCTAATGTAGCATTTGCTCCTAATACACCTTTGTTTTCTGTTCCATCTAATTCAATAAGCATTTTATCGATTCCAGCTTGGTCATAAACATTCATTCCTTCTAATTTTGGAGCTATAACTGAGTTAACATTTTCTACAGCTTTTAAAACTCCTTTTCCTTCATATCTATTTGGATCTTTATCTCTAAGTTCTAGAGCTTCCCTTGAACCAGTTGATGCACCACTTGGTACTGATGCTGTTTTAGTTATTCCATTATCAAGCATCATATCGACTTCAACTGTGGGATTTCCTCTACTATCTAGTATTTCTCTAGCATGAATGTCTTTTATTAACATTTTATCCCCTTCTTCCATAATATTAGTATACCAAAATTTTACCAAATTAAAAAGTAAAACATATTAGTTTTACTTTAAAGTTTACTTTTCTTTACCAAAATATTTCCATTATTTCTTTACTTCTATTTTTGAATAAAACAGTATCCATAAAATCAAGAATTCCTGTAATTATTAGAAATGCCCCAGCTAGTTTAGTTAATGTAAGACTTGCAAATGGATTAAATATTACTAAAATACCAACTATTGCTATAAGAATTCCTGTTGCTAATGTTATTAACCATGATTCTTCGTTTCCTCTTTTTAACCATAATGCATAATTTACTTTACTTGCACCATTAATTATCATATAAAGTCCAAGACATACTGTTACAAATTCTACTACTGTGAATGGATAAAGAATTATTACTACACCAAGTAAGGCATATAACACACCAAATATCAGATTTAAGTTATATAACTTTGCTCCTTCACGATGAAAATATTTGTATACGGAATTTATTCCTTCGATTAAGAAAATGATTCCAACAATTATACCAACTACTTTATTTGTTGCATTTGGTAATAATAGTAATACAATACCCATTATGATTGTTAATAATGCTGTTAATAATGAATAAATAATCATTCTTTTGTACA
>OHSO01000655.1_pt1 | contig 18535 bp, 18 predicted proteins | sample 1578651 | NCBI WGS metagenome assembly OHSO01 (sample SAMEA3879524, study PRJEB24766) | human gut metagenome | biome: human-associated habitat; feature: feces | place: USA | collected 1985/1987 | reverse complement strand
GTAAAAAAGTGTAACGTTTAGGAGGAATTGTTTTGGAAATCATTGCAAGACTGGCAAACCTGCCGGGCGCTTTGCCGGGTGCCTGCGCACAGGGCCTTATCTGGGGCATCATGGCCATTGGTGTGTACCTGACCTACCGCATCCTGGATGTGGCTGACCTGACCGTAGACGGTTCCTTTGGCACCGGCGGCGCGGTCTGCGTTATGTGCCTGCTCTCCGGCATGAACGTCTGGGCAGCGCTCTTCATCGCCCTGCTGGCCGGTCTGGCCACCGGCCTTGTCACCGGTCTGCTCCACACCTTTATGGGCATCCCGGCCATTCTGGCTGGTATTCTGACCCAGCTGGCCCTCTACTCCATCAACCTGAAGATCATGGGCAAGGCCAACCAGTCCATCAACGTGGACAAGTACGGCCTGCTCATCTCCCTGCGCTGGGTCAAGGAATTTGCCCTGCACAACCCCATCATCATGGTCATCCTTGCTACGGCGGTTGTTATCGGGGTGCTGTACTGGTTCTTCGGTACGGAGCTGGGCTGCGGCATCCGCGCTACCGGCTCTAACCCTGCCATGTCCCGCGCACAGGGCATCAACACCAACTTCAACATCGTGCTGGGTCTGGCCGTTTCCAATGCGCTGGTGGCTTTGTCCGGTGCGCTGCTCAGCCAGTATCAGGGCTTTGCAGATGTGGGCATGGGACGCGGTGCTATCGTCATCGGTCTGGCTGCCGTCATCATTGGCGAGGCCGTGTTTAGCCGCATCTTCCATAACTTTGCCCTCAAGCTGGCCTCTGTTTCCATCGGCGCGATCATCTATTATATCGTCATTCAGCTGGTGCTGACACTGGGCTTTGATGCAAACCTGCTCAAGCTGCTCAGTGCCTCCGTGGTGGCAGTGTTCCTTGCCGTGCCGTACTGGAAGGGCAAATACTTCTCGAAGCCGGTCAAAAAGGCAAAGGAGGACGCAAAAAATGCTTGAGATCCAAAATGTTTCCAAAACCTTCAATGCAGGCACGGTGAACCAGAAGATCGCCCTGAACGGCCTGAACCTGAAGCTGAACGAGGGCGATTTCGTTACCGTCATCGGCGGCAACGGCGCAGGAAAATCCACCATGCTGAATGCCGTTGCCGGTGTGTGGCCGGTGGACGAGGGCAAGATCCTCATTGACGGCGTGGACGTCACCCGCCTGAGCGAGCATCAGCGCGCCGCTTACATTGGCCGCGTGTTCCAAGACCCCATGACCGGCACTGCCGCCACCATGCAGATCGAGGAAAATCTGGCGCTGGCAGCTCGGCGCGGCAAGCGCCGCACCCTGCGCATCGGCATCACCAAGGCAGAGCGGGAGCAGTACCGTGAACTGCTTAAGACCCTTGATCTGGGTCTTGAGGATCGACTGACTGCCCGCGTGGGGCTGCTTTCCGGCGGTCAGCGGCAGGCGTTGACCCTGCTGATGGCTACCATGAACAAGCCGAAGCTCCTGCTGCTCGATGAGCATACCGCCGCTCTGGACCCCAAAACGGCTCTGAAGGTGCTCACCCTCTCGGCACGCATCGTGGAGGAGAACCATCTGACCACCATGATGATCACCCACAACATGAAGGATGCCATCAAATACGGCAACCGCCTCATCATGATGCACGAGGGTCACATCATCTACGACGTGGCAGGGGAGGAGAAGCAGAAGCTGCACGTCTCCGATCTGCTGGCCAAGTTCCAGATCGCCAGCGGCGGCGAGTTTGCAAATGACCGCATGATCTTGTCCAACTAAGCAAGAACAGAAGGACGTTCCATCCGCTTACGGTTGGAGCGCCCTTTTTTATCCCGCGATTGCAATGCAAAAAACAGGCTCCCTGCCAATGGCAGGGAGCCTGTTGCTGTATGCGGCTTACCGCTTGATATCGTAATTCATGTTCATCAGGTTGCGGATGGTGCTCACATCATCGGTGATGTTGGCATCGCCGTGGATGGTGTGCTTGATGGCGCTGCTGGCCACTGCAAAGTTGATCATATCCATGGCCTTGTAGTTGTGCAGCATGGCGTAGATCAGGCCGCTGGCAAAGGCGTCGCCGCCGCCCACGCGGTCCAGAATGTTAAAGGTGTACAGCTTACTCTCGAAGGTGTGACCCTCGTACCACATAAAGGCTTTCAGGCTGTTTTCACTGCCGCTGTGGGCGTAGCGCACATGGCGGGCAATGCACTTCAGGTTGGGGTAGCGCTCGATGAACCGCTGGAAGATCTCGTCCTGCTGCTCGTAGCTGGGCTGCAGGGGCACACCGTCCTTCCAGTCGCCCTTGCTGTGGTCGTTTTCATCCTTCCACAGGTGGTAGGGCTCAATGCCCAGCAGCACATCCACGTAGGGCAGGCACTCGGTACAGAAGTCCCGTGCTTCCTCCCAGGTCCACAGGGTGGAGCGGAAGTTGCCGTCAAAGCTCACGGTCAGGCCCTTCTTCTTGGCCACCTTCAGCATATCAAGGATCAGGCTGCGGCAGTTGGGTGCCAGTGCCGGGGTAATGCCGCTGAGGTGCAGCCAATCGTAGCCGTCCAGCAAGGCGTCCAGATCCACCTGAGAGAAATCGTACTCGGTAATGGCACTGTGCTTGCGGTCGTAGATGACCTTGGATGCGCGGATGCCGTAGCCGGTCTCCAGATAATAAGTACCCAGACGGTTAGAAGGGGTCTCGTCCGGCTCGGTCAGGATCATGGGGGTGCAGTGCACATCGTTGGAGCGCAGCCAGCGCACAGCGCTCTTGCCCAGACTGTTGTTGGGTACTACGCTGAAAAAGGTGCTGTCCACGCCAAGGTTTGCCAGCGCCAGCGCAATGTTGGCCTCGCTGCCGCCGTAACTGGCCTCAAAGCCGGATGCCATGCGGATCTTTTCGTAGTTCGGCGGGGTCAGGCGCAGCATGATCTCACCACAGGTGATGAACTTCTGGCCATTAGGCTCGCTGCCAAGGATCGGATTGAAATGTTCCATAAAGCTCCTCCTGATGACATTGCGGAAACCCGCAACTATTAACACATCGTTGTATCCATTATAGTGCGTTCCCGGACAGAATGCAAGCGTTTGCACGCGCAAGCAAGAGAAAATAAGACCGAAAATTTGGTAAAGTTGCTGAAAAGGCTGCTCTGCCGCAGAATTACACTCCGGTCAGGTCAAAGCTGGGGGTGTATTCCTCCTTGGCGCTGCTCTTCTGCTGCATATAGCCCTGCACAAGCCCCTTGTCCATAGCGTAGTTCACCACTCGGCGGTATTCGTAGGTGGTGATGCGCCGCCCGATGCCGTGCTCTGCGGCCTTGTAAAAGGGGGTGTACTGGCTCATGACACTGGGGATGAAGCAGCCGGGGTCGGCCTCGTTCCATGCGGCCATCTGGTCGAGGACGGCGAAGCTGTCGTCGATGTGGCCGGGCAGGGCTAGATGGCGGAGGATGACGCCTTTCTGCAACATACCCTCGCCGTCGAACACCGGGCGGCCCGCCTGCGCCATCATGGCCTCGATGGCGGGCTTTGCCTCGGCAAAATAGTCCGGCGCGGCGGAAAGCTCTGCGGAAAGGGCAGAGGACACATATTTTAAATCAGCCAGCCAGATGTCGATGTACCCGCGCCAAGCCTCTACGCTTTCCACGGTCTCGTAGCCGCCGGTGTTGCACACGATGGGCAGACGCAGCCCTTTGGTGCGGGCAATGTCCAGCGCGGCAATGATCCACGGCTGCCACTGCCCGGGGGTGACCAGATTGATGTTGTGTGCGCCCTGCGCCTGTAAATTTAAAAAGATCTCAGCCAAGTGCTCCACGGTGATCTCTTTCCCCAGCCCCTCGGCACTGATGGGATAGTTCTGGCAGAAGCAGCACTTGAGGGTGCAGCCGGAAAAGAACACCGTGCCGCTGCCCCTTGTGCCGCTGATACAGGGCTCCTCCCAGTGGTGCAGGGCAGCGCGGGCAGCTTTTAGCGTAGCGCCCGCCCCGCAGAAGCCGGTGCGCCCGGCGGCACGGTCAGCACCGCAGCGGCGGGGGCAGAGGGTACAGCGAGTGGGAACGGAAATGGTTTTCGGCATAATATCCAAAGTCCTTTGCTTAAAATTTTCGTATTCAGTATACCACTTTTGGTGCCATTCGTGCTATACTGAAATATAGAGAAACGATAATACAAAAAACGCAACATCTTTGCAGGACAAGGAATGTGTTATGATGGAGGAGACCATGCGCACCGAAACCGATGAGATTCGCGATAATCTGAAATATCTGACCCTGCTGGCCAGAGATTACCCCTCGCAGGCGGCAGCTGCCAGCGAGATCATCAGCACACAGGCGCTGCTCAAGCTGCCCAAAGGCACGGAGCATTTCATGAGCGACCTGCACGGCGAGAACGAGGCCTTTGTGCACATCCTGAACTCTGCCTCCGGTGTCATCCGGGAAAAGGTGGATGCCGTGCTGGGTGACACCATGCCGGAAGCAGCCCGTGCCGAGCTTGCCACCCTGATCTATTATCCCACTGAAAAGCTGCCTCAGCTCAAAGCGCGCTGCACTACCGAGGATGCACTGGAGCAGTGGTATACCCAGACCCTTCTCCAGCTGATCGATATCTGCCGTCTGGTGTCCTCCAAGCACACCCGCGACCATGTGCGCGGCTGTCTGCCGTCCAGCTGCGGATATATTCTGGACGAGCTGCTCCATGCCCACTTTGAGGATCACGATAAAGACCTGTACTACGGCCAGATCGTGGGCAGCATCATCGAGAACGGCCGCGCCGACCGCTTTATCGTGCGGCTGTGCGAGCTCATCAAGCATCTGGCGGTGGATAAGCTGCATATCGTGGGCGACCTGTTTGACCGCGGCCCCCGCCCGGACATTATTCTGGATCTGTTGATGCGTCATCACAATGTAGATATCCAGTGGGGCAACCATGACGTGGTGTGGATGGGTGCTGCTGCCGGCAGTCCCATCTGCATCTGTACGGTACTTAAAACTACGCTTGCCTACCACAACCACGGGATGCTGGAGGACTGCTACGGCATCAACCTGCGGCACTTGCAGCGTATGGCGGAGCAGTTCTATGGCGAGGACGACCTTTCCATCTGGATGCCCCACACGGATGCCGCCCGCGGCCCCTATACGGAGGGAATGCTCCACCGCTGCGCCGTGATGCACAAGGCCATCTCCATCCTTATGTTCAAGCTGGAGTGTCAGGTCATCGACCGCAACCCGGATTTCCAGATGCAGGGGAGGGATTATCTGCGCCGCATCGACTGGAACGTCCACACCGTGCAGGTGGGGGAGAAGCGCTACCCCTTGCGGGACACCTCCTTCCCCACGGTAGACCCGGCAGACCCCGCAAGACTGAACCCGGACGAGCAGCTGGTGCTGCACAAGCTGGTACAGTCTTTCCGGCAGAGCGAAAGATTACAGCAGCACATTGAATTTTTGTACGCCAAGGGTAGCGTGTACCACATTGAAAACGGAAACCTGCTCTACCACGGCGCTGTGCCCATGAACACGAAGGGCGGTTTTGCAGTGGAGCACTTTGAGGGGCGCCGCTACTCCGGCCGTGCCCTGATGGATTACTGCGACGCCGCCAGAGCGGACAGGATTTTCTGTGGTATCTGTGGTGCGGCAAGCTTTCACCCCTGTTTGGCCGCAGCGCCATGACTACCTTCGAGCGGCTGTATATCGCAGACCCCGCCACCCATACGGAGGTCAAGGACCCCTATTATAGCTGGTACAACGACGAAGCCGCCTGCCGCCGCATTCTGGCAGAGTTCGGCCTGCCGGGCACGAGCCATATCGTCAACGGCCATGTGCCGGTGCAGGAGAAAAACGGCGAGAGCCCCATCAAGGGCGGGGGACGGCTGGTGGTCATCGACGGCGGGTTCTGCCGCGCCTACCACGAAAAGACCGGCATTGCCGGGTATACGCTGGTGTATTCCAGCCGCACCATGTCCCTGCGCACCCATCAGCCTTTTGAAAGCGCAGAGAAGGCGGTGCGGGAGAACTTGGATATCCTGTCCCAGAAGAACATTCTGGAGACTGAAAATCATCGCATCCTCGTGGAAGACACGGACGAGGGCGAGGTGCTGCGGGAACGTGTGCATGACCTCAAGCAGCTGGTAACAGCCTATCAGCTGGGCTGGATCCCGGAGGCACGGTGCGAGGATCACGTTTGGTGATATCGCCAAAGGGTGAAATTTGGGTCGGCATTCGTCAAAATTGATGAAAAATTCAATAAATTATTGGAATATCCGCGTGTAATCTGGGCAAAACAGAAAATAATGAAACAGATACAAATCGGGCTTTGCTTTTTTGTGGAAGTAGTGTATAATAGGATAGTTATAAATCTGCCCTGGTGTTGGTGAATCTGTACACCCCGGCAGTACAAGTAACGAGATGGAATGCTTTCAGTAGCCTTAACAGGCCTGTGGCACAGGCCTTTGACAAGGAGATCATAAAAGTGGAGAAATTTGTTATTACCGGCGGTAAGCCTCTGCACGGAGAAGTGACCATTTCCGGCGCAAAAAATGCGGCTGTGGGCATTCTGCCTGCCACCATTCTGGCAGCGGATGTCTGCGTGATCGAAAATCTGCCCGATATCAGCGATGTGTCGGTCAGCCTCAAGATCCTGAGCACCCTTGGTGCACAGGTGAAGATGCTCAACCGCAACACCTACGAGATCGATACTCGGCATCTGGTCACTACCAATGTGCCGGACAATCTGTCCCGCCAGATGCGCGCCAGCTACTACTTCCTTGGCGCACTGCTCTCCCGCTTCGGCAAGGCACAGGTGGCCATGCCCGGCGGCTGCAATCTGGGCCCCCGCCCCATCGACCAGCACCTGAAGGTGTTCAGTGCACTGGGCGCAGAGGACAGCGTGGATTACGGCATGATCACCGTGCGCACCAAGCAGGAGCTGACCGGTGCCCATATCTTCTTTGATAAGGTCAGCGTGGGCGCTACCATGAACGGTATGCTCTCTGCGGTCATGGCCAAGGGGCAGACCATTCTGGAAAACTGCGCCAAGGAGCCCCATGTGGTGGATCTGGCAAACTTTTTGAATATGTGCGGCGCAGATGTGCGTGGTGCCGGTACCGATGTCATCAAGGTGCGTGGCGTGGAAAAAATGCACGGCTGCACCTACAGCATCATTCCGGATCAGATCGAGGCCGGCAGCTACATGGTAGCTGCCGCTGCCACCGGCGGCGATGTGCTCATCAAGAATGTTACCCCCAAGCACCTGGAGCCCATCACGGCCAAGCTGCGCCGTGCAGGGATCACTGTGGAGGAATTTGACGATGCTGTGCGGGTATCCCGTACCGGCGATATTCTGCCGCTGAAGATCAATACCATGCCGCACCCCGGCTTCCCCACCGATATGCAGCCCCTGATGGGTGTGTTGCTGAGCGTGGCCAAGGGCACCAGCACCATCACCGAGAGCGTGTGGGACAACCGCTTCCGTTATGTGGATGAGCTGCGCAAGATGGGTGCCAGCGTGCAGGTGGATGGTCAGGTGGCCGTGTTTGAGGGCGTGGAAAAGCTCAGTCCCGCACCGCTGCGCGCTTCCGACCTGCGTGCCGGTGCCGCCATGGTGGTGGCCGCTTTGATGGCCGATGGCACCAGCGAGATCGAGGAGATCGGCCATATCGAGCGCGGCTACGAGAATATCGTGGAAAAGCTGCGCGGTCTGGGCGCTGATATCAGCAAGGTGGAGCGGATGCCCGCTGCGCTGGAACAGGCCCTGTAACACAAACAACAAAACAAACAGCCTGCCGTAAGTTCTGTGCGGCGGGCTGTTTTCAGGTGGTAACATAAGAGGTTTTCATGGCAGAGTTCATTTCATTGTATTCCGGCTCCTCCGGCAACAGCAGCGTGGTGCGCTGCGGTGCGCAGTACCTCATCGTGGATATGGGCAAGGGCGTACGCACCACCACGGCAGCGCTCAAATCGCTGGGGCTTGCCGTCAGCGATTGCGCGGGCATCCTTGTCACCCACGAGCACAGCGACCACGTCAAGGGGCTTTCCACTTTCCTGAAAAAGAACCCGATGCCGGTGTACGGCGCAGCGGCTACGCTGGATTTTCTGGATGCCAACGATATCGTGCCCGCCAACTGTGAGCTGAACACGCTGGAGGGCAGGGAAGAGGACATCGGCTGCTTCGGGGTGCAGTCCTTCCCCACCAGCCACGATGTACCCTGCGTAGGCTACCGCATCCACACCCCGGACGATAAGACCATGACCATCGCCACCGACCTTGGCACCCTGACCCCGCCGGTGCACGAAGCGCTTTCCGGCTGCGACCTTGTGGCGCTGGAAAGCAACTACGACCTGCACATGCTGCGCAGCGGGCCCTACCCCTACTATCTGCGCGCCCGCATCGAGAGCGTGCGGGGACACCTTTCCAACGACGAGTGCTCCGCAAAGCTTCTGGAACTGATCCAGAGCGGCTGTAAAAAGTTCGCCCTGTGCCATCTCTCGCAGGAGAATAACACGCCCAGCCTTGCCTTGCAGACCGTGTTCACCACCTTGGGTGCAGCCGGTGTCGTGCCGGAAAAAGACTGCATCGTGCAGGCACAGCGCCGCAACGAGGTAAGCCCTGCACTGGAGTTCTGATTTATCAAACAATAAAGCCATCTGCAACAGCTGATTCAAAGGGTTTCGCCCCTGGTCATGCTGCGGCAGATGGCTTTTTATTTACGCGGTGTTGCGCATTTGTTTTGCAATTGTTTCTCTCGAAAGATGGACGGCTCCGGCAGAAATGAAACGACTTATTCGGCGGCCTTCTGTACCCGGATATCACTGCCTAAAAACTGGATCTGCACAAAGGCCGCAAGGCGGCTGGAGATCTTCTCCGTATACAGCTTTTCCAGCAGCGCACCGTCCGTGATATTGGTGGTGACAATGGTAGGCAGCTTTGCGCCCAAGCGGTTATTCAGCAGGCTGTACAGATTCGTCAGGAAAAAGCTGGAATTGAACTCGGTGCCCAGATCGTCCAAAATCAGCAGGTCAGCGTTGCAGGCAGTCTGGAACAAGGTCTCCTCCTCGCCGCCGGGGTCGGTGCCGAAATGCAGCGCTTCCAGCTTGCCGAAAAAGTCCGGGCAGGAGACATAGATCACGTCGTAGTTCTGCCGCAACACCTCACCGGCAATGGCAAGGGCGGCATGGGTCTTGCCCAGCCCTGCGTTGCCCACCAGCAGCAGGCTTTCGCGGGTGGCAGGGGAGAAGTCCGCGGCGTAATCCCGCAGGTCGGCCAAAACTCCGGCCATGTAGCTGCGCACGCTCTCGCCCAGTGTCTTGTCCACCGTGTTGGGGTAGTAGTCTAGTTGCATGGTGTCAAAGCTGGAGATGGACAGGCTGGACAGCTCCTCAATCTCCTTCCGGCGCAGCTGCTGCATCACCCGGCGCACACAATCGCAGGTGCGGCCGTCCACCGCGCCGGTGTCCTCACACCGCTTGCAGGTGAACTTTGGCTCCAGTGCATCCGCAGGGCGTCCGCTTGCGGCCAACAGGGCAGTCAGCTTCTGCTTTGCCGCCGCAAGGGCAGCGGCAGCCTCGGTGCGGTCCTTGCCGGAGGCTCCGGCAATGGCGCAGCGGATGCCCCGCACACGCACTTCCTCCTCGGCGTGGCGCAGCCCGGGGATGGCAGCTTCGGCCTCGGCCTGTGCATCCTGCGCTAAGGCGCGGGCGGTCTGACGCCGCATGGCTACGGTGCGCAGTGCCTGCTGATACAATTCGTTTTTGGTACGCATAAAGGCTCCTTACTCCGGTTTCTTGATAAGAGAACGGCGGCGGGTGGCGTTTTTCAGGATATCGTTTCCGCTGGGTGCAGCGCGGTCCACCCGGATATTTCGGCTTGCTCCGGCTGCAGCCACCGGGCCGCGCACATCATGGATGCTGCGCAGACCCTTGGCGTTCCATGTTTTCAGGATGCTGTTCCAGTACCACAGATCCCGCTTGGGGCCTGCCTGTACGGCGGCTTCCTGCACCATGGCGTCGTCGTAGCCGTACACCTCGTACCAGCGCGCAATGGCCTTGCGCCCGCCCAGCGTCAGCTCCTCGGGGGTGATCTGCAACAGACTGCTGACGTATTCCTCGCGGCTTTGGCGCAGCGCCAGCAGCTTTAAGTGGGCATCGGCCTGCTCACCGGTCTCCACGCCCTCAGTGCGCCAGACCTTCAGCTCGTGGGTCACGGCAGCCATGGTGCGCTTGCCCCGGCTGGCCACATAAGCTACGCACAGCATCACGGTCTCGGGTGCAAAGCCCTCCTGCACATACAGGTTCACCAGCTTTTCCATCTCGGCGTGAGTCAGTGGACGGGCAAAGCTGGTCTGTCCGCAGTCGATCAGGCTGGAGATCATAGGGTCGGTGCGGCTGGCGGCGGCGATCTCCGCCCAGCGCATGGGGGCGGGAGCGCTGGGCTCTGCGCCCGGCGCGGCGTTTTCCTCATAGCGCTCCAAAAGCCCCGCACCTGCCCAGAAGGCTAGTGCACTCTCCGCGCTGATGCGGCTGCGCAGCTTGAGGTCGGCGCAGAGCTTGTCCGGGTCGGTCACGCCGGTGGCCAGCACATACAGCGCCACCCGCACATTGTATTCTTCGGCAATGCCCAGCTTGGAGAACACCAGCTGCGGCACGGCGATGGTATCGCCCTTCAGTTCCTTCAAACGGTAGATCATGGTTTCCTCGTTCAGTTTATTCGTTGGCAGTATCCGGCTCGGCAGGCGGCTCCCAGGGGTCGCAGTCCATCATGTCCGGGCAGTTGTTCCAGCGCTCCGGCTCGGCCTCGTAGGCGTCCTTCAGATACTGCGCAGCGGCGGCACGTCCTTCGTCCGTAAGCGGGAATACCTCCCGACGGCGCAGGGCGGGGTCGGTCTTGTCAATCGTCCAAGGCGCGGGCCAGTAGTCCACTGTGAGGATCTTTTCCTCCTTGGTGGCATCCGCGCCGCCGTCCGGGTCCGGCACGGTGCGCTTGCCCGGGGTAAGCCGGTAGCGCAGCCCGGCTTCGTTGCCGCTGTAATCATTTTTGCACAAAAAGTAGTGCAGCAGGGGAACAAAGATCATGGTGCAGCTCGTCCTTTCCGGCAAAAGGCGCGGCCTTTTGCGCAATCAATTCTATTATAAAGCCGCCGGGCTAAAATGCAATAACTTTTTGTGAAACACTCTGCAAAAGCTGCCCCGCTTACAGGAAATCCGGCCTTGACAGCACCGTAGAAATATGGTAAAATATTGCCTGTTGCAGCAGATGTGCAATGTGCTACTGTGGCTCAGCTGGTAGAGCAGCTCACTCGTAATGAGCAGGTCGCCTGTTCGAATCAGGTCAGTAGCTCCAAAGGGAAACCCCCGAAAGTTGGCTTGTGAAGCCGGTTTTCGGGGGTTTTGTTTGTACGGAAAAGCAAAGCCGCCGCACTCTGCCCAGAAGCTCCGGCAGCAGAATGCGGCGGCGTATTGATCCAAAAAACTTACTTGGAGATCTTCTGGCCGACCCAGATGCAGATGCAGGCACCGATTACCGAAATGGCAAAGGAAGAAAAGCTGCCGGAGGCGTGGATGCCCAGCAGGCCGAACAAAAACTCGCCCACAAAGCTGCCCAGCACGCCCATCAGGATGTTGCGGCCAAGGGAAGTTTCCGTGCCCATAAAGCGCCCGGCCAGATATCCGGCCAGCGCACCCACCAGCACGCCCACAAAAAGGGAGGCCAGCACGCCCACCAGCGTCAGCAGGCCGGTCAGGCAGCCCACCAGCACGCACAGCAGGGCAACGATAAGCAAAATCGTTAAAGTGATCATAGGTTATACCTCCTTAAAAATTATGGCTCTGCCTGCTGCCCGGCGGCTTCGCGGGCGGTGCGGCAGATGTCTTTCAAACAGCATTTTTCGCATTCCGGCTTGCGGGCGTTGCACACCGCACGGCCATGCATCACAAAGCGGTGGCAAAGGTCGCTGCCTTCCTCCGGCGGGATGATCTTCCACAGCGCCATCTCCACCTTTTGCGGCTCCTTAATGCCGTCCACAAGGCCGATCTTATTGCACAGCCGGATGCAGTGGGTATCGGTAACGATGGCGGGCTTGCCGAACACATCCCCCATGATGAGGTTTGCGCTCTTGCGCCCTACGCCGGGCAGGGCAAGCAATTCGTCAAAGGTGTCGGGCACCCGGCAGTCGTACTTGTCCCGCAGCATCCGCATACAGGCCGAGATATCCCGCGCCTTGGAGTGTCCCAGCCCGCAGGGCTTGACGATGGCTTCAATGTCCTCCGGCTCGGCGGCAGCCAACGCCGCCACGCTGGGGTATTTGGCAAACAACTCCTCCACCACAATGTTCACCCGGGCATCCGTGCACTGGGCGGCCAGCCGCACGCTGACCAGCAGCTGCCATGCGTGGTCGTAGTCCAAGGTGCAACCAGCATCCGGGTATTCGGCCTTGAGACGCCGGATGACCTCCAGCGCCAGCGCTTTTTTTGCGGTAAGATCCTCCGGGGCTTTTTTTCGTACCGGCATGGGACAAACCTCCTTTAAAAGGGAATACCTGAATCATACCATGTTTGACAGGATTTGTAAATGTTTGCAGGGCATTATCTGAGAATGATTTTCAGAAAAGCCCTTGTCCTCCTTTTCTAAATGCGCTATACTATATAAAAAGTGCCTTGCGGGCAGGAAAGGGGAACCCACCATGAATGAACCACTTGCGCAGCGCCTACGTCCCAAAACGCTGGCGGATGTGTGCGGGCAGCAGCATCTGCTGGCGCCGGGGCGGGTGTTCCGCCGCACCATCGAGAGCGGACGCATTCCCAACATGATCTTTTACGGCCCCTCCGGCACCGGAAAGACCACGGTGGCACGCATTATTGCCGAGAACAGCGGCATGACCCTGCACAAGCTCAACGGCACCTCCTGCGGCACCGGGGATATCAAGGCAGTGCTCAAGGATATCGGCACGCTGGCAGCGGCGGGCGGCATTCTGCTGTATCTGGACGAGATCCAGTACCTGAACAAAAAGCAGCAGCAGAGCCTGTTGGAATGCATCGAGGACGGTAGCGTCACCCTGATCGCCTCCACCACCGAGAACCCCTATTTCTACATCTATAACGCCCTGCTTTCCCGCTGCACGGTGTTTGAGTTCAAGCCCCTTGCCGCAGCGGACGTGGAGCGCGGAGTGCGCAACGCCGTGCAGCGCCTTTCCGAAGGGGAACAGGTGCCGGTATGCATGGACGAGGACGCCTGCGCCTATCTGGCCGAAAGCGCCGGGGGCGATCTGCGCAAGGCGCTGGGCTGTCTGGACTTTGCGGTCACGGCAGCGCCGGTGGAAAACGGAGAAAAACGCATTACCTTAGATATGATCCGGCAGGTCACCCGCCGCACCGCCATGCGCTACGACCGGGAGGGCGACGACCACTACGACATCGTGTCCGCCTACCAGAAGTCCATGCGCGGGTCCGACCCGGACGCGGCGCTGCACTATCTGGCACGCCTGCTGGAAGCGGGAGACCTGCCCTCTGCCTGCCGCCGGTTGATGGTGTGCGCCTGCGAGGATGTGGGGCTTGCCTATCCGCAGATCATCCCAATCGTCAAGGCGGCGGTGGATGCCGCCAACATGGTGGGTCTGCCGGAGGCGCGTCTGCCGCTTGCGGATGCAGTCATTCTGGTGGCCACCAGCCCCAAATCCAACAGCGCCCACGATGCCATCAACGCAGCCATTGCGGATGTGCAGGCCGGGCGCACCGGACCCATCCCGCGCCAGCTGCAAAACAAACACTTTGACGGCGAGGATGCGCTGGTAAAGGGGCAGAACTACAAATACGCCCACAGCTACGCCAACCACTGGGTACAGCAGCAGTATCTGCCGGATGTGCTGAAGGATACCAAGTACTACACCTTTGGCGACAACAAGACCGAACAGGCCGCCCGGGCGTACTGGGCAAAGATCAAAGGGGAAGAAAACGTCTGAACCGTGTGAAAAAGGAGGATGGATATGCGTTACTCAAAACAGCGGGAGCTTGTCATGCAGACGGTGCAGCAGCTGTGCGACCACCCGACTGCGGAAGAAATCTACGATAAAGCCGCGCAGGAGTGCCCGAATCTGAGCCTTGGCACAGTATACCGCAACCTGAACAGTCTGGTGGAAGCCGGGCGGGTGCGCCGGGTGTCCATTCCCGGCAAGGCAGACCGCTTTGACCACACCCTGCCGTGGCACAGCCATTTGTACTGCACCGTCTGCGGCGGCGTCACCGATGCAGAGGTGGACGGAAAACAGGTGATGGAGCTGGTCAAAAACCAGAAGGGCAGGGTGCAGGACTGTGCCGTGGTGCTGCTGGGCGTGTGCGAAGAGTGCTGCCGCAGGCAGGATGCAGAGGCGGCAGCGGCTAAACAGGCATAAAATTTGCGTGTTTCCTCTTGCCCGCAGCGGCCAAACAGGGTATACTAAAGAGTGTCTTTTGTAGAATGGCAGAAAATAGAGTTTCGCCGCACGGGGCTACCCTGCCCGGCGGAGAAGGATGGTTTTTTTGGAATACATTAACTTTGAACATAATACCGTTGCCGCCGAGCTGGTGCGGCAGACCTACGACACCCCGCCGCTGGCCTTTGTGCACAGCTACGGCTGTCAGCAGAACGTCAACGACGGCGAGCGCATCAAGGGCGTGCTGGTAGATATCGGCTACGGCCTGTGCGATAAGCCCGAGGACGCCGACCTGATTCTGTTCAACACCTGCGCCGTGCGCGAGCACGCCGAGCAGCGGGTGTTCGGCAACGTGGGCGCGCTGAAGGGGCTCAAGGAAAAAAAGCCCGGTCTCATCATCGGCCTGTGCGGCTGCATGGCCAACCAGAAGCATGTTGTGGAAAAGCTGCGCAAGAGCTACCCCTATGTGGATCTGGTGTTCGGCGTGGACGGCATCGACACCCTGCCCCAGCTCATCGCCCAGAAATTGCAGAAGCACAAGCGGGTGCTCATGGAGCCGGCTCAGCGCCCCGTCATCGTGGAGAATATCCCCATTCGCCGCGAGAGCGAGTTCCGCGCATGGCTGCCCATCATGTACGGCTGCGACAACTTCTGCACCTACTGCATCGTGCCCTACGTCCGCGGCCGCGAAAAGAGCCGGAAGCCCGGCGACATCCTCGCCGAGTTCAAGGGCCTCGTAGAGGCAGGCTACAAGGAGATCACCCTGCTGGGCCAGAATGTCAACAGCTACGGCAAGGGCCTTGAGGAGCAGGTGGATTTCTCCGACCTGCTCAACCTGCTCTGCACCGTCCCGGGCGACTACCACATCCGCTTCATGACCAGCCATCCGAAGGACTTGTCCGACGAGCTGATTGATGTGATGGCGCATTCCAAGCACATCCTGCCGCAGTTCCATCTGCCGGTGCAGCACGGCAACGATGAAATCCTCCGCCGGATGAACCGCCACTACAACCGCGCGCAGTACCTTGACCGCGTGCGCAAGCTGCGCGAGGCGATTCCGGCTATCGGCCTGACGACGGATATTATCGTCGGCTTCCCCGGCGAGACGGAGGAGCAGTTTCAGGACACGCTGTCCCTTGTGCGCGAGGTCGGCTATGACAGCGCGTTCACCTTCATCTATTCGCCCCGGACGGGCACGGGCGCGGCGAAAATGCCGAACCAAGTGCCGGAAGACGTGTCCTCCCGCCGCATTCAGGAACTGCTGAAGGTGCAGGAGGAATGCCAGAAGAAGGCGCTCAAGCGGTTCATCGGCACAGAAGAAGAGGTGCTGGTGGAGGGACTCAGCCGCCGCAGCGACACGGATGTGTCCGGCCACGGGCTGCACGGGCTGTCCGTCACGTTCCCCGGCACGGAAAGCGACGTGGGCGAAATCGTCCGCGTGAAGATTGTAGGCGCGAAGAACAACACGCTCACGGGCGAAAGAATCTAACTCGGCTGTAATCAGAAAGGACAATCAATATGAAAGAAGTTATGATGTGCGCGCAGAAGCTGGCGGAAGCCATTCTGAACAGCGACGTTTACCAGCACATGCACACGCTGGAAGAGCAGGTGACGCAGGACGAAGACGCGACGAAGGCGATTGCCGCCTATATGGAGAAGCGCACGGCGGTCGAACAGGCGATGCGCAAGCCGGACATTGACCCGACGCAGCTCGCTGAAGCCGCGCAGGAACTGGAAGACGTGCAGCAGGCGATGAACGACTGCCCCATCATCCGCGACATGCGGGACGCGCAGAAGAAGTATCAGGACATGATGGACAACGTGAACCGCATCCTGCGCCTTGTCGTCACCGGCGAAACGGAAGACGACAAAGGCGGACAAACTTCCGGCTGCACCGGCAACTGCGCCTCCTGCGGCGGATGCCACTAATTCGGGAAAGTAAATTATTCACGAAATCATGCCTTTATGGGTTGGAAATCAAGCAAGCCAGCCGAAAAGCTCCTCTCGCCCGCAAGAAACTTTGACGGCGGGGGGAGTCCAGAGGGGGCTGAAATCCCCGCTCTTTACCTTTTCAGCCCCCTCTGGGCGCTCTTTGGTTACTTTCTGGCGCGCCAGAAAGTAACAACTTCGCCTCCGCAGACGCGACGGGAGCAGCGAAAGAAACCAATGAGGCATATTCCATAAAAACAGCAAGTTAAACAGAAACAAGAACGAAAGCGGGGAACAGACATGGCGAGCGTCACACCGATGATGCAGCAGTACCTCGATACCAAGGCGGAATATAAGGACTGCATTCTTTTCTTCCGCCTCGGCGACTTTTATGAGATGTTCTTCGATGACGCGAGGACTGCTTCGCGTGAGCTGGAACTGACGCTGACGGGCAAGGACTGCGGACTCAGTGAACGCGCCCCAATGTGCGGCGTGCCATATCACGCGGTGGACACCTATGTCGAGAAGCTCATCGAGCGCGGCTATAAGGTCGCTATCTGTGAGCAGATGGAAGATCCGGCGCTGGCGAAGGGGCTGGTCAAGCGCGCCGTCACGCGCATCATCACCCCCGGCACGGTCATTGAACCGGCGATGCTGGACGAGAAGGCGAATAACTTCCTGTTAAGCATCTGCTTCGTTGCCGTTCGCGGATGTGTCCACGGGCGAGTTTTATGTGCATGAAATCACACAGCCGGAAACGACGCTCTCGGACGAGGTGGCGCGCATTTCCCCGATGGAAATCATCTGCAATGACCAAGTGAAGCTGCGCGCGTGCCTGCAGCGGGAGATGCAAAACGCTTCGGAGCAGCCGAGCGCGTGGTTTCAGCTGGCGAACGCGACGGAAGCGCTCTGCCGCCATTTCGCGCTCAATGACCTGTCGCCGCTGGGCCTCAGCGATGAGTACAAGGCGGGCGCGAGTGCCGCGGGAGCGCTGATGCGGTATCTGTCCGAGACGCAGAAGAACGCGCTGGAGCACATGACCAGCCTGCGCATTTATCAGGGCAGCGAAACGATGCTGCTTGACCGCAACACGCGGCGGAATCTGGAATTGACGGAATCCATCCGCGGGAGAAGCCGCAAGGGGAGCCTGCTCTGGCTGCTGGATAAAACCAGCACGGCGATGGGCGGCCGCCTGCTGCGCTCGTGGATTGAACAGCCGCTGGTAGATGAGGAAAAAATCAACCGCCGGCTGGACGCGGTGGGCGAGTTTGCGCAGGAGCATGTGCTGACGATGACGCTCGCGGAGGAATTGCAGGGCGTGTACGACATTGAGCGCCTGCTGTCGAAGGTCGCCTATAAGTCGATGAACGCGCGGGATTGCTTGTCGCTGTGCGCGTCGCTGCAAAAAGTGCCGAAAATCCGCGAACTGCTGCGCGAGGCACAAAGTCAGGCAGTGGAGGAAATACGCGATTCGCTGGACACCCTGCCGGAGCTGACCGACCTGCTGACCCGCGCAATTCACCCCGACGCGCCGATTCTTATCACCGAGGGCGGCATCATCCGCGATGGCTATTCCCAGATGCTGGATGAATACCGCGCAGCGTCCACGAGCGGCAAGCAGTGGATTCTGGAGCTGGAGCAGAAGGAACGCGAGGAGACGGGTATCCGCAACCTGCGCATCCAGTACAACCGCGTGTTCGGCTACTACATCGAGGTCAGCAAGTCGTATTACGAAATGGTGCCGGCGCGCTACATCAGAAAGCAGACATTGGCGAACTGCGAGCGCTACATGACGCCGGAGCTGAAGGAAATCGAGCAGAAAATCGTCGGCGCGCAGGAGCAGTCCACACGCTTGGAATTGCAGCTGTTCACCGAGGTGCGCGAGAAAATCGCGGAGCAGATTGCGCGCATCCAGAAGACGGCGATGGCGCTCAAATCGCTGGACGCGCTGCTGTCGCTGGCGAAATCTGCGATAGAGTACCACTACGTCCGCCCGGAAATGACGCAGGACGGCACGCTGGATATCGTCGAGGGGCGCCACCCGGTCGTCGAGCAAACGATGAGCGAGGGCGGATTTGTGCCCAACGACACGCACATGAATGCTGACGACTGCCGCATGTGCATCATCACTGGGCCGAACATGGCGGGCAAAAGCACCTACATGCGGCAGGTGGCGCTGATCGTGCTGATGGCGCAGATCGGCTCCTTTGTGCCGGCCGCCAGCTGCCATGTGGGCGT
>OHSO01000621.1_pt1 | contig 19303 bp, 22 predicted proteins | sample 1578651 | NCBI WGS metagenome assembly OHSO01 (sample SAMEA3879524, study PRJEB24766) | human gut metagenome | biome: human-associated habitat; feature: feces | place: USA | collected 1985/1987 | reverse complement strand
GGTCTGTCTTAACATAAAATCCTCCGTTTCCGACAGCCAGCCCCACTATTCCGTACCTTGATTGTACCACATGGGGCGGCTGTCTGTATAGCGGCAAAAGCGTCAAATCTGCTTCTTTATGGTCGGTCAAATCGCCGTTTTTTGTGTAGCAGATGATTGGGATTGCATAGTAGAAAAACTCTTGTTCTTATGGTAAAATGGAGCTAATCAATACAAGGGGGTGTGACAATGAAAGGGTTTGTCCGTAACAATCAGTACCTTTCTCTTTGTGGTCTAAATTGTAAATTATGTCCTATGAATTTGGCAGGGCATTGTTCCGGTTGCGGCGTTGATAATCAAAGTTGTAAAATCGCAAAGTGTAGTATTGAACATGGGAAAATCGAATATTGCTTTCAGTGTACCAGCTTCCCTTGTGACAAATACGCTCATATAGATGATTTTGATTCCTTTATAACTCATCATAATCAAATGAATGACATGGAAAAAGCCAGCCAGATAGGGATTCCCGCCTATAATGCTGAACAGGAAGAAAAGCGCAAATTATTGGATTTCCTCTTGTCACACTATAATGACGGGCGCAGAAAAAATCTATTCTGTGTTGCAGTCAATCTCTTAACGATTAAAGAAATTGAAAATATCTTGCAAACAGTTAAATCCGATAAGGATTTTCAAAGTATGGGGAAGAAAGAACAGGCTTCTGTTATCGCAAAACTGTTGCGGGATATAGCTGTTCCAAAAGGCATTGAGTTGAAACTTCGGAAAAAATAAAGTTGTTACTGATATTCCAGCGGTCATGCTCCCCGGCGTGACCGCTTTTCCATGTCATCACTTATGCGCTGAACGGTGGCGTATGTCCGGCAGCAGCTTCCGCTTCCAGCACTTTCATCATCTTGTCGGCTGCGGTATCGGTTGCGCCCTGCTTGAAGAAGCCGGAAACGGTAAGGACGGAGTTGCCCATGCGGATTTCCGTCACACAGTCCGGGCGGCGGTCTGTTTTGGTGGTGCTTGTCTGTTTCGTTTCTGTCATAGGCTCTCCTTTCGCTGCTTCATCAGTTGCTTTAAGCGTTCCAGCTTTTCCTGTGCGGTTTCCTTTCGGAAGTTGCTGCCCGTGAAGCGGACGGGGGCGCACATGGAAGTCAGCCTGTCATAGATACGGGCGTGGGGCGTGTCCTGCGGGTGCTGCAATTCCTCCAGCGTGAGGTTGGTCGTGGCGATCAGCGGCTTGCCGCTTCGGTAACGGCTGTCAATCACGCTGTAAACCTGTTCCAGCCCGTATTCTGTCCCTCGCTCCATACCGAAATCATCAAGTATCAGCAGGGGGTAGCTGCAAAGGCGGGAAATATATTCGTTCCTGCCCTCAAAGCTGGCGGCAAGGTCACCCAGTATCGTTGCAAAGTTTGTCATGCAGACGGCAACTTCTTTCTCCATAAGGGCGTTGGCGATACAGGCAGCGAGGTAGCTTTTTCCTGTCCCCACGCCGCCCCAAAACAGGTAGCCGATATTTTCAGCCTGCATGGTTTCCCAGCTCTCCACATAAAAGCGGGCGGTTTCGGTCTGTGGGTTTCTGCCGTTGTCATGCTCAAATGTCCAGTTCCGCATAGCAGGGTCGGTAAAGCCCCGGCGTTTCAAGTCCTCCACTTTTTCAAGGTGCTTCTGTCGGCTTTCAGCGGCTTCCCGTTTTTCACGGGCTGCCCGCTGGCAGTCGCACTCTGCCGGGTGTCGGTCATGCCCTAACCATTGGGCGGTTTCTTTTGAAAAATAGGCTTCTTTGGGCGTATGGCACTTGCCGCAGTATAAAAGCCCGTCCTCGCCTGTGTAGTCCTCCGCTTCGGCGGTAGTGGCTGTAATGTCCGTAATCATAGCTTCAATCTCGTTTTTCATAAGCTCTCGCCCTCCTTGCATGAATAATCGGGTATGCCCTGTTTCGGGGCAGCCTTGCCTTTGGCAGCGTCCTCCTGCGCCCACTTGTAAATGGTGGCTGCATGGCTGTGGTACTGCTTCCCGGTGGAAGCGATGTGGCAGGAAAGGCGGTCAAGGTAATACTCCCACTTGCCGGGGAAGTCCTGTTCCAGCTCCAAAAGTTCTGTGTCAGAAAGAAATACATTTTTATATCTGCCATAAGCGGCGGGGGGCTGCCCCTCACTCGCTCCTTTTGTTTGGCTCTCTATTAGGTTGTTTATATTAGTTTGGTTAGGGGACGGTTTTCCGACCGTCATAAGGTCAGTTTTCCGGCTGTCAGTTGGTCGGTTTCCCGCCCTTATGAGGGGCGGTTTTCCGTCCGTCAGTTGGTCGGAAAACTGTACCACTGGGATAGGCGGCACTTTCACATACAGACGGTTGGCGGCAGAAAAGCCCGTCCGTCTGCGTTCCAGCAGCCCGGCAGCGTCCAGTTCGTTCAGTGCGCCCTTTATGGTGGTGCAGCCTTTATCCAGCATTTCCGCTATCTCTGCTATGGGGTAGACAATGTATGTCCGTCCCTCGCTGTCCTGCCAGCCGTTCTTCTGCGAAAGGGTGGAACGGTCTAACAGCAGCGCATATAACTCTCTTGCGGTGTGGGATAGGTCTGTTTCCAGCAGGAAACGGGGGTAAGGCAGGTAAGCGGGCAGCTCCGTTCCTGCGGTCATATAATCAGCGATAGGGTTCACCTCCTTGTGGTGTCTGTCTGTGGGTTCTGTTACGCTTTTAGGGGGCGTTTTTAAGGGAAAAGGATAAATGTATCACGCACCCTTTGACACCCTCCAAAAAAGCCTTGATTTATGCGGGTTTGAAATGCCCTAAAGCGTGACATTTCTCCCTTTGTTTCCGCTTCCGTTTGGCGGCGTTTATCCGCTTCATGCGTCCGGCGCAGTCCGGGCAGTATTTCCCCCGGTTGGATTTTGGGAAGAAGAACGCCCCGCAGACAGCGCAGCGTTTCCGGCTTCCCCGGCGCAAGAGGGCGGCTTCCAGTGCTTCATCAAGGGGCAGGACAGCGGCGGTAAACCAGCGGCAGAGCAGCGAATAGCTGATACTCTGTACACACACGCAAGGCTCGCCGTCCTCCAACAGCAGGCAGTTCCCGCTGTCATAGTTGCAGCACTCATGCACAAGGCGGCGGGCTGCCCGGTACTGGCGGTAGTCCATGCGGGGCAGGTTATCGCTCATGGCTCTGCTCCTTTCTGCGGTGCGGCTCGTCCCGGCGCAAAATCTGGTCGATGTTCCGCTTGACGGTCTGCAACTCCTTGAACCGCTGTTTCTGTTCGTGATAGGTGTTATACAGGCCGTCTTTCTCGGAGATAAGCTGCTCGATCTCGGCCTGCAACGCTTTCCGGGCGGGCAGCTTGGTAATGCCATGCGCCTTGAAATACCGGGCGGCTGCGTCGGCTATGATAAAATCGCTCTCATGGGCCTGCCGGTATGCGGCGCGGGCTTTCTCGGATTTCTGTGCCCGCAGCCCGTCGCGGGCGGCCTTGGTCTGGGCGTAGGCCAACACCTGCCGCTGCAACTTCTTTTTCCCTTGCAGCTTCGTTTCCAGTGCTTTCAGTTCGCCGCTGGTCTGGCGCATTTTCTGATAGGCGGTGTCAACGGCGGCTTCTAACTGCTCCGGGGAAGTGAAGCCGTATTCCTGATACACATTCAGCGTCGCGGCCATTTGTTTGAGGTTGTGCATGGTCGCCCAGCGTTCATAGCCCCGGCCTTTGCCCTCGGCCATTTTCTGCTCAATGTCCACAAGCCGCTGCACTCCGTCCTGTTTCGGGGCGGCTATCTCGGCTCTGGCAACCTGCAAGCGGTCTTTTATGGTGCGTGGGGGATCGGGGGATCTGGCTGGCGCTTCGGCTGCTCTGGCGGCGTTTTGCTCTAAAACGGCAAAGACAGCGGCGCGGTCAAAATCGTCGCCCAGCTTCCGGGCGGTAATTGGCTTTGTCCTGTCCGGCGTGAGGTAGGAAAGCCGCCCCCGGCTCTCCTTGACGGTCACACCCTCCCGCAGCAAAAGGGAAGAAAACTCGTCAAAGCTGCCAGCTTGGGAAAGTGCCTGCCGTATCGTCCGGCGCAGCTTCGCCTTGTCCGTTTCAAACTTGGTGGGCTTGGTCGGCTGTCCGGCGGCTTCTCTGGCGGCGTTCTCTTTATCAAGGGCAAGCTGCCCTTTCTTTGCCGCCCAGTATTCCCGTTCCGTTATCCGTTCCTTGCTGCCGTTCAAGAGGTCGATTTGGTAAAGCCCCTCCCGGTGGCACATCTCCATGACTTCACTCTTGAAATATTCCATAGCGGCGTTGGTGCAGCGGTGCTTGCAGCCCTCCCGTGTGTCGGCTGGTCTGTCCATGTAGGGCAGAAGCGGGACTTCATAAATCCGCAGGGAGTTGATGACGATATGCACATGGATATTGCCGCTGTGGTTATGCCCGTCCGGGTGGGTGCAGATTAGGGCTTGGTGTCCGGGGAAATGCTCCTTGCAGAACTGCTCGCCCAGCTCCTGCGCCCGGTCTACGGTCAAGCCGTTGTCTGTCCCGTCCCGTGGGTCAAAGCTGATGATATAGTGGTGGCTTTTCACATCTTCCCGTTTTTGGTTTTTCTCATAGCGGAGATTGGCTCGCATACAGGCAACAGCGAAATCCCCGCCCCCGCAGTTGAGGGAAGAAATGCGGTAATCCTCCCTCGGTATCAGCCGCCCGTTTTCATCAAGGGTGGGCTTCATGGTAAACTCGTCATGCTCAAATGTGAGGTAGGCTTCCGCTGCGCCATAGTCGGCATTTTTAGAGCTGATATGTTTGAATGTTGCCAACAGCGTCACCCACTTTCTGCAAGACTTCAAACTTTAGGGCAGCAAGGTCGGAAACCGCCGCCCGTACCTCCCCGGCAAGCTGCGGATAGGGACTGTGCCACTCGTTCAGCGTCCGGGCTATCTGGTTTAAGTTGCCGCCGATCCTGCCGTATTCGGCGGTCAGCTTCCCGACAGCGGCAAGCAGCTCGTCGTTGACGGGAGAAACGGTTATGATGGGGCGTATGGCTGCCCCGGTTATGGCTTGCCGGATAAACTCGGCTTGGCTCATGTTGTAAGCAGAAAGCCGCTGGGCAAACTCGGCGTATTCTTCCTCGGTCATGCGTGTTTTGACTACCCGGCTGCGGTGCGGTGTGTTGTATCGTTTTCGCATGGTAAAACCTCCTTTCTGTGCGTGGTGTCCTCTCACTAATAGGAGAAAAACGGGGTGTGAAGCGGAACTGTTTTTGAAAAATCCGAAAAAATATTTTGAGGGATTTTTAAGCGGCGCAAGCCGCATAAGCAGGGTTTGGGGAAGGCACTCCCCAACAAGATTCCCGCAGGGGCAAAATGAGCGATAAGCGAATTTTGGTACTGCGGTAGAATCTTGCTCTAAGAAACTGCCGGACTGCCGCTCACTTCCTACTGCCACTTTTTCGGGAAATCGCAACCAGTTTTTTCATAAAAGGCTGCGGGCTGGCGTTCTCCCTCTCTTTCTGGCAAAGACTTTTCCGGCGGCTTGGTCTTTCCCAACAATAAGGCGTTTCAGAAGCTGTGTTTTGCCCGCTGCTTGATAGAAAACGGGAATTTCCCCCTGCTCACTTATCAGTACCGATACTTTCTCGATTTGCCAAAAATGGGCGCAAAAAAAGCAGCAAATCTTTTTCAGACTTACTGCTTCATGTGCCGCTATGGGGCAGCGGTTATTCAGTTGTAAAATAAAAGAGGGCGGTAGCACTTTGGGCTATCGTCCTCTTGGCTACACATTTGCAAAGACAGGCGGGGCTGTCAACGGTGGGCGAAGCCCATTTACTTGCCGTTGACTGGCTCGGCTGGATTTGCTACTTTCGATCTGATGTTTTCTTGTGAAGAATACACTGTATTGACTTTACCTTGATTTTCCTCCTGTGTTACTGTAATATTAAAGTCGTGAATTTCAGAATTTGTACTAGAGATTTCCAAATTCAAAGAAATAGAAATTACGTTTTTATCAAGTTGTAATCCATCTTCTTTGCAATATGTCGCTGAATAACCACTTGCAAGAACTACCTGACCTACCCCATTTTCATCAAGCACAAATAATGTAGCTGATGAACCAGTTTCTTTATTTCGGGCTATCGCAACCAGTTGTATTGGGGCATTTTCAGCGGAACCAAAAACATATTCTAATAATTCAAATGAAGGATAGTCTTGTGGAAAATTTTCAATAAATTTCTCGCCCCGGCTTTCAATAGAACCGGCACTTTCAAGCTCTGGCAGTACTTCTTTTGTGTTGTCATCAGGTGGAGAATTATTAGAACAAGCACTCAACAAAAGTACAAAAGCTAATAGTAATATAAACAATTTGTTTTTCATTGTGCTTTATATACTCCTGTTGGCGTGTATACCGTCATTCCCTTTGGAACTTTTATGGCTGAGTAGCTAGAAGTTGTTACTTTATAATGGACAGAATTTTTTTGTGGTGCATAAGATTCTGTTAATGTTTTATATTCATAAAAAACATTTTCAGGATAGCCGTCCATATAAACCTTGTATTTTAAACGACCAGCTGTTCTAACAGCAGGAATATAAACATTTAACACTTCAAATTTCCCCGGTGCAATACTATATGAGACACCCGCTGATGTTCCTTTTGTCCAACTACGTGAACCGGTAACTTCAACTCCTACTTCCGCCTGCATTTTTGCAAAAACAACATTTGCTTCTGTTGTGCCATTGGCATAACCCGCAATAGATGCGGTGGTTGTTCCGCTTTGTTCATATTGATATGTAATTTGCATAGGACTTGAGCCTTGAGTATTATCGCCTGAAACAGAACCTAATAATTTATGAGTATAATCAATATTCGTATAATTAGGCTCATAACCTACACATTCTCGTATATATACTCCTCTACGTTCTGGTATTCCTGAATCGTTAGCTGCAAAAACAGTAGTGTTCATTGTTGTTACAATAGCTAAAGAAAAAACTATCCCTAATATTGTTTTGATTTTTCTCATTATGGACTTCCTCCTTTGCTTAAAAAGTTATATTTTGTTGTGTGTTTCATCAAACCATTGGCATCATCTCCCTTTGTTTTATAGTACCATATTTTAGCTATTATATCAATTATCAAATTCAATTTTGCTTTTTTTTGGTTAATTTTTCTGAATAGTGAAGGCTGTCTATCAAATTCTTGTGTGTTACTTTACCGCACATGAGCATTTGCACCCGGATTGTCGTTGCCATATCCTTCCATCAGATTGACAACGCCCCAAACGCCAAGACCTGCGCCAATAGCCACAACGAGAGTCTGCAGAACGGTAATAGACTGATTAAAGAATTCCATATATTATTTTCGCCAGACCGCAGATTTGATGAATATTTGCGATTCCAAAAGGAAAGCGGGCTGGCACATCTTCGGTGCTGCCCGCTTCCTGCGATTCTGGCTTCTCCTTTCATTTTCAATAAAGTCAGCCTTTTGGAATCACATGATAGATGGTGGTTATTTCGTGTCGGTCATACGGATCACCTGTCCGGGGTCTGCCCGAACGGGTGGACGGGTGTATCGCTTGCTGCTGATATGTACCTCCTTATTCTTGTGCCTGTTCAGTCACATCCACTTCATAAAGGTCAAATTCTTCCGTGGTGAGCAGCCTCAGTTCGTGTTTCAGATAGCGTTCTACGTCAAACTCGTTTTTCTTGTCGAAATCCGAAAGTTCCTTGTACCGCTTATGTTTGGTAATATCAAACTTATCGCTCAGGAATGGTCTGACACCTCTTAACTGTAAGATGCACTTGCTGCCGTCCATGACTGCAAGCTCATCCCGACTCATCAGTTCTTTTCCGGTCTTTTGGTAGTTCGTTCCAAAAGAGGGGCTGTTGCCACGGGTATCCGAGGTGTTGAAGGCGTCGATGGTCTCCTTGCCCAGCGTTTCGGACAGTTCCTTTAGCGTGGTGGGTTCCGAGCCGCCCAGAAATATCTGGCTGTCCATGTTGCCCACGATGGTGTCCGCATTGTCCTTGTAGATGGCTTTCAACTGGCTTCTCGCCTGCAAAACGAGGCAGGCCGAGATCTCACGGCTGCGGATGGTGGCCACCAGCTTTTCCAGATTGGGAATCTGCCCGATGTTGGCACACTCGTCGATGAGACAGCGTACATGGATGGGCAGCTTGCCACTGTATACATCATCTGCTTTATCGCACAGGAGGTTGAAAAGCTGGGTGTAGACCATGCTGATGAGGAAGTTGAAGGTGGAATCCGTGTCCGACATGATGAGGAACAGCGCCGTTTTCTTATCGCCCAGCGTGTCCAGTTGCAGCTCATCATACATGGTGAGGTCACGCAATTCTTGGATGTCGAAGGGGGCTAATCTGGCACCACAGGAGATCAGGATGGATTTTGCGGTCTTGCCGGCAGCCAGCTTGTAAAGTTTGTACTGCCGTCCGGCAAAGCTGTTGGGCTTCTTTTTTGCCAGTTCTTCAAACAGCAGATCCACCGGATTCTGGTATTCCTCGTCGTCCTCCAGCACTTGCATGGTGTTCAGCATTTCCAGCAGAGTAGCGAAGTTTTGCTCCTCCATCGGGGCTTCATAATGCAGATAGGCGATCAGTGCGGTGAGCAAAAGCCGCTCACTTTTCTCCCAGAAGGGGTCCCCGCCGGACCCTTCGCCCTTGGTGTTGGTCATCAGGGTCGTGACCAGTTTCAGAATGTCCTTTTCGCTGTGGACATAGGCGAAGGGGTTGTAGCGCATCGACTTTTTGAAGTTAATGGTATTCAGGATTTTCAGCTTGTAGCCGTTTTTCAGAAGTGCGTTCCCGCACTCGACCACGATACTGCCTTTCGGGTCTGTTACAACATACGAGCTGTGGCACTGAAGCAGATTCGGTTTCAGCCAAAACCGGGTCTTGCCGCTGCCGGAGCCGCCCACCACCAGCACGTTTTTATTCCGGGCATTCTTGGGGTCAGGCGGACGGTTGGACATCATCAGCCGTTCCGTTTTGGTCAGGATGATGTTGTCGGCAAACTTGGGAGCCATGAACGGCTCAATGTCCTTGGCGGTGCCCCACCGGGCAGAACCGTATTCCTCGCCCTTGCGGTACTTCTTGGCGTTCTTGCCCTTGCTGTACACGATGAGCCGGACAGCCACCGCCCCGGCAAGGCCCACGCACAGGTCAAACAGATGCAGGCTGGGCAACGGGCTTGCAAAGGCGACAGAGATGCCGCCCGTCAGGTGGAGCAGCTTTGCCGAAGCATCCACGCCCGCCGCCAGACGGTATGCCTGCCCGCATTTGGCGAACAGGTACACGAACAGCAGATATGGCAGATTCAGCACCAGCAGTTTTTTCAGTTCAGGCTTCATCGCTCTAACCCCCTTTGCTTGATTTTTTCCTTCGCACGTTTCGGCTGCTGGGCGGCTTTCTGCTTGGCTGCTGCCAGCACCTTGCGGATAGAGGGCCGCTGCTCCTTGGAGAGCGTTTTGGCTGTGAACTCCCGGAACGCCTGTTCCAGATTGTCCGTATCCTTGGCCTTGAAGATCACGATGTAGTGGGGCGGCTGGGTGGTCTTGTCCTTACGCAAGGTGAAGTCCACGCCGTACTTCTTGGCGCAGGGCTTGAACGCCCCGATGTTCGCCTCCGTGACTTCAATGTTGGTCAGGGCCGCGCCGTGGGCTTTCAGCTGTTTCAGGCTTTGCTTGCCGTGGTGCAGCTTTGGCCCCTTGGCCCGGTGCTGCAAATATTTTTTCAGGGCAGCTTGCAACGCTTGGGCGGTGAGCTTGCCCGTTTTCATGGACAGGGCAATGGTTTTCTGGGTGACTTCTTCCTGCAATATGAATCCCTCCTTGTTGCAGAAAATTCAGAGCGGCAGCTAGGGTGGAACCACCAGCCGCCGCAGGTAAAGGGTTCTCATGGGTGGACGCTCCTTTCGGTCAGGTGTTGGGCGGGCGGCCCCAATCGGGCTGCGCCATATCGTGCGCCACAAGGGACGCATAGTAGCTGTTGATGGTGCTGGGGGCGTTGAACAGCATGGCCCGCAGGTATTGCTTGATGTTGCGGACTTTGGTGGTGTTATCCCGCAGGCAGTCCATGACGAACTCGATGTGATGGCTGTCCAGCTTCAAGAATTTCGCCTTGACCAACTCTGCCGGGTAATCGTCCCCGGCCACCCGGATGGACTTGCGGGAAGTGCAGACCGTTTCCAGCAGGATGTCCACGATCTCGTCCAGCTGCTCCCGGTCTATCCGGGGATTCTGGGTGAGGGTGTCATACTCGATGTTCTCCAAAATCAGGTCCCGGTAGATTTGATAGGCCGTTTCCTTTCGGCTTCCTGTCCGTTCCGGCAGCGATGCCGCTGTCTCGTCCTCGTCCAAAGGCAAGGGGTTTTGGGAATGGATAGGAATGGAATCGGTATTTAATCCCTCTTTCTTTTGTTTTTCTGTAATTAGTTTATCTTTATTTAATTGCATTGGATTTTCCAACGTAGGGTTTTCCTGCGTGGGATTCTCCAACGTTGGATTTTCCAATGTAGGTGAAACCGATGCAGGAACGGGCTGCGGCAGCTCGAAAATCACATAGTCTGCACCACGCAGCCGCCCTTTCTCGTCCCGTTCTCTGGAACGCTGGATGTAGCCTGCCTGTTCCAGTTCCCGGATAGCCTGCCGTATCGCGTCTATGCTTTCCCGGTTGATACGGGCCAGCCCTTGCAGGGTGTAGTCCCAATCTTCCGGCAGGGAGAGCATTTGGGAGAGTAAGCCTTTGGCTTTCAGGGACAAGGCCCGGTTCCGCAGGTGGTGGTTTGACATGACCGTGTAGCCGCTGTTCTTTTCTACCCGAAAAACTGCCATTTCACGGATGCCTCCTTTCTGTTTTTGGGCAAAGAAAAAGCCGCAGGCTTTTTGTTAAAGTCTGCAGCTATGCCGATTGTTAGATATTCAATTCTTTGTGTTTCCGCACTCCATATCAATTACCACCGAAACGGTGATGTGATTTTCAATGCGTTTATTGCGGAGTTTATCGCCCTCGCCATCGAACACAACATGACGAGAAAACAACGTAAAGCGGATGATTTCCACTAGATTCCTCTTTGTAGCGAAACTATCGCTTCGACATGCTTCGTACGCGGAAACAAATCCACGGGCTGCACCTTCTCGGCGCGATACCCATGCTGTCCGAGCCACGCGGCATCGCGGGCGGCGGTGGAGGGATTGCAGCTGACGTAGACCACCCGGCGGGGGGACATCTGGACGACGGCGGAAAGGGTCGTCTCATCGCAGCCCTTGCGGGGCGGATCCAGCATGACGATGTCCGGGTGCAGACCCTCGGCGGCCAGCTGGGTGGCAGCCTGTCCGGCATCGGCACAGAAAAAGCGGCTTTTGGCAGCTACGGCCTCGCCCATGCGGGCAGCGTTGGCCTTGGCGCTCTCGATGGCCTCCGGCACGATCTCTACGCCAATCAGCTCTCTGCATTGCTCGGCCATGGAAAGGCCGATGGTGCCCATGCCGCAGTAGAGATCCAGCAGCGTGTCGTCCGGGGTCAGCTGCGCGTACTGCGCAGCAACGCCGTACAGCCGCTCGGCGGCAAGCGTGTTGACCTGATAGAAGGACAGTGGTCCCAACCGCACCGGCACGACGCAAAGCGTGTCCTCAATGTAGCCCGGGCCGTACAGGATGTGATTTTCACTGCCCAAAATGACGTTGGTGTTTTTGGCGTTGACGTTGAGCAGAATGGTGCTGATGGCCGGGAACTGCCCCCGCAGCGCGGTGCAAAGCTGCTCTGCGTGGGGCAGCTTTGCCCGGGTGCATACCAGACACACCATGATCTGCCCGCTGTGCGCGCCGCGCCGCAGGAAGATATGTCGCACCAGCCCCTTGCCGCTCTGCTCGTCGTAGGGGCGGATGCCCTGCTGTGCAAAAAAGGCGCACAGCGCGTTGCCAATCTCGTTCAGCACGCTGGGCTGCAGCTTGCAGTCCGGGCAGGGGACGATGCGGTGGGTGCGCCCTGCGTAAAAGCCGATGCAGGGCACGCCGTTCTTGTCTATGCCCACAGGGAACTGCACCTTGTTGCGGTAGCGGTCTACGTCTGGAGAAGGCAGAATATCAAGCACCGGAACCTCCAGCCCGCCAATGCGGCGGAAGGCGTCCAGCACGCTTTCCTGCTTGGCGCGCAGCTCTGCGGCGTAGTCCAGATGCCGCAGGCTGCAGCCGCCGCAGGGGCCTGCCACCGGGCAGTCCACCGGAATGCGGTCCGGCGAGGGGGTGAGCAGCTCGTCCAAAATGCCAAAGGCATACCGGCCGCAGTCCTTTACGATGCGCACCCGGGCTTCGTCCCCGGGGGCGGTGCCGGGGACAAATACGGCCTCGCCATCGGCACTGTGGGCCACACCGCTGCCGTCGCTGGAAAGGCGTTCGATGCGCAGGGTCAGGATCTGGTTTTTCTGTAAAGGCATGGTTTCTCCTTGTGTGATGGGCTCAGGTTACAGTTGGGCAGGGTTTGCCGGGTCGGCGTCCTGCTGGGCGGCAAAATACTTGCTGGGCGGCACGCCCTTGGCGCGCTTGAACACCCGTGAGAAGTAGAACTGGTCAAAGAAGCCTACCGACACCGCAACCTCCGCAATGGAAAGGTTGCCGGCGCGCAGCAGCTTGCAGGCCTCGTTGATGCGGTACTCGGTCAGGTAGTCGATGGGGCTCTTGCCCACGTTCAACATGAACACCCGGTACAGATGGCTGCGGGAAACCCCCACGCTCTTGGCTACATCGTCAATGGAGATGTCGTGGGAGTAGTTGAACTGGATGTACTTGATGGCGTTCAGCACATACTGGCTGGAGGAGGAGGCCGTGTGGGGCTTGCCTGCGCTGGTCTCCCGCATCAAAGCAGCGATAAACAGGTACAGATACCCCACCATGGCGGCCTCGTCCTGGGGCTGCAGCCCGCGGGAGGAATAAATGTTGGTCAGCGCTGCCCGCATCCCGTCCGGGTCGCTGGTGTGGTGCACGGGGGCATCGTCCGTAAAGGGCAGCTGCGCGGCCAGCTTGTGGGCACAGGCACCGTTAAAGCCCACCCAGCTGTACTCCCACGGCTGCTGCTCGTCGGCGGTGTAGCGGATCAGCTGGCTGGGGCGGGCAAAGAACAGGTCGCCCTCGCTTACCTCCCAAGTGCGGCCGCCCACCTCAAAGATGCCCTTGCCGGATACCACCAGATGGATCAGATAGTGGTCACGGATGCCGGGTCCCCATGTCTGGCCCGGAGCGCAGCGCTCCAAGCCGCAGTTGAAGATGGACAATTCGATATTGTTGGTGTAATTCTGCTTAAAGGATTGCTTATAAACGTCTGGCATGGCAGCTTTACCTCCGTCCTGTCACATTCTGCACCCAGTATACCATAGAATGCCCTGCAAATTCAACAAAAGTACATCTTATTCTTTGCACCTGACGCCAAATTTTGGATTTTTAGGTCAAATAAATTGAAAAAACGCCCGAAATGCTTTACAATAGGCAAAAAGAGCAGAATCGTTTATTCCGGAGGGGAGGAGCTGTCATGGCCACCAGTGCACAACTCAGAAAACAGATCCTGCAGGGCAGCTGGGACGCCGTACTTGCTGCACTTTATGGGGCGGATCCGGCGGTTTTGCAGCGGCAGCGCGTGCGCTATGCGGCTGCGCTGGAGCAGTTCGAGCTGTATTTCGGCCCTGGGCGGCAGGTGCAGGTGTACTCTGCACCCGGGCGCGCAGAGCTGGGCGGCAACCACACGGATCATCAGGGGGGCTACGGCCTTGCGGCGGCGGTCACGCTGGATCTGGTGGCAGTGGCGGCCCGCAATACGGATGGCTATGTGCGGGTCAAGTCCCGGGGGTTCAACAAGCTGGATGTCATTGATCTGGCCACTGCAGAGCCGCAGGCAGGGGAGAGCACCCATTCGGCCAGCCTGATCCGCGGCATTGCCGAGGGCTTCCGCGCAGTGGGTAAGCAGATCGGCGGCTTTGACGCCTACACCGCCAGCGATGTGCTGCGGGGCTCCGGTCTGTCCAGCTCGGCGGCCTTTGAGATGGGCATGGCCTCTATCTGGAACGAGGAATACAGCACCGGGCTGACCCCGGCAGAGCTGGCGGGCATCTGCCAGTATGCGGAAAACACCTATTTCGGCAAGCCCAGCGGTCTTTTGGATCAGCTGACCAGTGCGGTGGGCGGCATTATCTTTGCGGATTTTGCCGATCCGCGCACCCCAAAGATCGAAAAGCTCCATGCAGACGGTCTGCTGCCGGAAGGAATGTTCCTCTGCGTCACCGATACCCGGGGCAGCCACAGCGAACTGACGAGCGAGTTTGCGGCGATCCGGCAGGAGATGGAGCAGGTGGCCGCCTGCTTCGGCAAGCCGCTGCTGGGTCAGGTGGAAGAGAACGCGTTCTGGATGGCACTGCCTGTCCTGCGCAGCTGCTGCGGAGACCGTGCAGTGCTGCGGGCGATTCATTATTTTGAGGAGAATGCCCGCACGCTGGCGCAGCGGGATGCGCTTTATGCAAAGCAGTTCCCGGTGTTTGCAGGTCTGGTGAAGCAGAGCGGACAGGCTTCCTTTGCGCTGTGTCAGAATGTGTACTGCACAGCGGATGTGCGGCATCAGGGACTGTCCGTAGCGCTGGCTCTGAGCCAGAGCATTCTGCAGGGCAGTGAGGGCGCATGGCGGATGCAGGGCGGCGGCTTTGCAGGCACCATTCAGGCTTATGTGCCCGGGCAGCTGCTGGAGCGGTACCATACAGCCATCGAGCAGGTATTCGGGCAGGGCAGCTGCTATGTGCTGCGCCTGCGGGAGCAGGGTGCAGTCCGGGTGATCTGAACAAAACAAAAAGCCGTGCATAGCCGGAATGCTCCGGGATGCACGGCTTTCTTATAGCTTATTACTGAAGAGAAAAAAGCTGGGGGAGAGAATTTTCGACCGGCTGGTCATTTCGCTGCTGCGTATTATCCAAGTACTGGACGGCAGTGACGGTAGCCTCGCGGGTGATGCCAAGCAGGCGGCCGATCTGCTGAGAGAGCTTGATCCCGGTCTGCACACCTGTCTTGATCACGCGGAAAAGTAGCATGGGCACAAAGGTGAAGGAAAACGAGATCAGCCCACCGTTCCAGAAGAAATCATTGAAGTGCAGATTGTCAAAAAAGCTGCCGACAGCATCGCCGAATTCGCTGCCGCCAAAGGCAGCGCACTGCTCCTCGGGGGAGAGGGCTGCGTAGGAAGAGGGCAGCTGAAGCTTTTTCATAAATAAAAACACTCCTTTCCGGGTCGATGAAAGATCAGCACAGAGCTACCAGAGTAGGCAGACAATTCTGCTGCTCGGCGGCCTCCTGTTCTGCCTTCTTTTTGGCCTGAATTTCGTTGTACGTATTCTTAAAGGCGTCCACAAGATTTTTGATGGAGAGATAGATGCTGCGTGCCTGACAATAGGCATAATAACCGCCCAGACCAGCCATACCGATCGTGGCAACCTTGCTCCATGTGTTCAGCTTGCCCCAGTAGTGCCCAATTGCATCACCAACACCCAAACCATCGTTCAGGGCATTCTGCATACCGGAAACTGCAGCCTGGAACGCATAGCGGCCCATCATGCCCAGCAGGTTTACCGTGGCATTGATGCCAAAGGCCATCACCTGCTCCGGAGTGATGTTGATAGAAAGGGCACCGCCCTCGGTATAGGTCATCTCCTCGGCAGAGAGCACAGAGCAGCAGGCGGGCAGCTGCAGCGGGCGCTGATATGTATGATCCATGATGGAAAACTCCTTTCGCACACAGAACTCCCCAAGGGGCAGTTCATCTAGTAACTGAATTGTAGCATATCTGCACAAAAATGACAAGAGAGCGCGGGTTTGAAAATCATGATACATTTGTGAATATATTGTGACGATGCGTTGTAAAACTGACCTGAATACGCCATAAACGCGCAAAACTCCTGCTTTTTTACGGCGAAAAAATGTTGTAGCAAAAATGTGCTGAAAAAGCCGATCAACAACAAAGGCATCTGCCAGTACCCGTTGCGCAGAACGCAGCAGCGGGCAAAGCAGATGCCTTGTGTGTTTTACAGGTTGCCAAACGAAAGGAAAACGAGGTCAAAGTGCTTTCGGCACGCGCTCATACAGCGTGGTCAGCGCGGCGATGTGCCCGGCCAATGCAGCGGGCAGGGACTGCGCCAGCCGCCAGCGCCAGTTTGCGCCCTGCGTGCTGGGGGTGTTGATGCGGGCCTCGCTGCCCAGATGCAGCCAGTCTGCCAGCGGGATGATGGCAGTATCCGAAACGCTGGCAAGGCAGGCACAGATCATGCCTTCGGTCAACTCCTCCGGCGTGCAGCGCAGATACCGGCAGGCGTAGGCTACGTCCTCGGCGCTGGCGTTGCTGCGCCAACCCTCGGTGGTCACGTTATCGTGGGTGCCTGTATACACCACACTGTTGCGGGGGTAGGTGTGGGGCAGGTAGTTGCCCGACTCCCGGCTGTCGAAGGCAAACTGCATGATCTTCATGCCCGGGTAGCCGCTTTCGGCCAGCATCGCCTTCACCTCCGGGGTCAAGTAGCCCAGATCCTCGGCGATGATATTGCCGCCGCCCAGCGCCTGCTGCATGGCGTGGATAAAGTCCCGGTCGGGGCCTTTTTCCCAGTGACCGCCTGCAGCCGTTGTGTTTTCGGCAGGGATAGAGTAGTAACTCTCGAAACCGCGGAAGTGGTCAATGCGCACCACATCGTAGATAGAGGTGGCGTGCTTCATGCGCCGCTTCCACCAGTCAAAGCCGGTGGCCTTGTGGGCGGGCCAATCATACAGCGGGTTGCCCCACAACTGTCCGTCTGCCGCAAAGGCATCCGGCGGGCAGCCGGCTACATGGGTCAGGTGCATCTGTCCATCAGTCTGGAACAGCTCCGGGTGGGTCCACAGGTCACTGGAATCCGGGCTGACGTAGATGGGGATATCGCCCACCAGCAGGACACCTTTGCGGTTGGCATAGGCCTTCAGCGCGTTCCACTGGGTGTAGAAGAAGAACTGCACCGCCTTGTGGTAGTTGATCTGGTCTGCCAACCGTACCTTTGCGGCGGCAATGACCTCCGGCTCCCGGCAGCGCAGGGCGTCCGGCCAGTCGGCAAGGCCTGCCTGCCCCTGCTCAGCCTTTACGGCCATGAACAGGGCGTAGTCCTCCAGCCAGAAGCTCTGTGCCGCGCAGAAATCTTCATAAGCAGGGGAGGGGGCTGCCAGCAGCCGGTCAGCAGCCTTTTTCAGCAGCACCGGGCGCTGGTTGTACAGCGCACCGTAGTCAACGGTGTCCACCGGCTGCGCGGCGGGGATCTCTTCAGCAGTCAAATAACCATCTGCCGCCAGCAGACGGAAATCGATAAAGTAGGGGTTTCCGGCAAAGGCGGAAAAGCTCTGGTAGGGGCTGTCGCCATAGCCGGTAGGGCCGATGGGCAGGATCTGCCAATAAGTCTGCTTTGCCTCGGCCAGAAAATCAACGAATGCGGTCGCTTCACTGCCCAGCGTACCGATGCCAAAAGGCCCCGGCAGGCTGGACACCGGCATCAGAATGCCACTTGCACGCATAACGTGCACCTCCTTAGCCCTTTACAGCACCGGCCACGACACCCTCGATGATGTACTTCTGGCAGGTCATGTAGAGGATAATAATGGGGATGATAGCAATGATGATGCAGGCCATCATGGGAGCCAGCTCCACACGGCCGTAGCCGCCGCGGAAATACTGGATCGCCATGGGGATGGTGCGGTACTTCTTGATATCCAGCACCAGCGTGGGCAGCAGGTAGTCGTTCCACACCCACATGGTCTCCAGAATAGCAGTGGAGATCATGGTAGGCTTCAGGATGGGGAACACGACCTTGAAGAAGATCTGGATGGGGTTGCAGCCGTCGATCATGGCTGCTTCCTCGATCTCCATGGGCACGCTCTTCATAAAGCCGGTGAACATGAACACGGCCAGACCGGCGCCGAAGCCCAGATAGATGATGCAGATGTTCCAAGGGTTGTTCAGGTTCAGACGGTCAGCGGTCTTGGACAGGGTGAACATGACCATCTGGAAGGGAACGACCATGGAGAACACGATCAGCAGGTTCATGAACTTGCTCAGCTTGTTGTTTACGCGGGTCAGGTACCAACCGGTCATGGAGCAGCACAGCAGGATCAGCACCACGCTGGTAACGGTAATCAAAAGGCTGTAACCCATGCTGGAGAGGAAGTTCATCTTGGTCACGCCGTAAACGTAGTTGCGCAGTCCGGCAAAGGTCTCGGCGGTGGGCAGACGGAACACCGTGGAGGTAGTAAAGCTGCCCTCGGTTTTCAAGCTGTTCAGCAGGATCAGCACGATGGGGTAGATCCACAGCAGGCAGAGAAGCACCATTACAACAACAAGGATGACATCCCAGGTTCTTTTCTGTTTCGACATTACTGCTGCACCTCCTTAGAGCGGGTAAAGTGGAGCTGGATCAGCGAGATGACCACCACGATCAGGAAGAACACAACAGCCTTTGCCTGACCAATGCCCTTCCACTGCGCACCGGAGCGGCCGTAGAAGGTGTTGTAGATGTTCAGTGCCAGCATTTCACTGGCGTTGGCGGGTTCGCCTGCGGTCAGAGCCACGTTCTGGTCGAACAGCTTGAAGCTGTTGGTCAGGGTCAGGAAGGTGCAGATGGTCACGCTGGGCATGACCATGGGAATCTTGATCTTGAACAGGATCTCGCGGTCGTTGGCACCGTCGATCTTAGCGGCCTCGATCAGGTCGCCGGGCACGCTTTGCAGGCCGGCCACATAGATGATCATCATGTAGCCGATCTGCTGCCAGCACATCAGGATGACCAGACCGACAAAACCGGCCTTGGCATCCAGTGCCAGCAGGGGCTTCTGCAGGTTCGCCAGCACGCCGTTGAGCAGGATCTGCCAGATGTAGCCCAGCAGGATGCCGCCGATCAGGTTGGGCATGAAGAACACGGTACGGAAGATGTTGGTGCCCTTGATGCCGCGGGTCAGCACCAGCGCAATGGCAAAGGCGCACACATTGATGAGCACAGTGCTCACCACGGTAAAGACCGCCGTAAAGCCGAAGGCGTGCAGGAAGGTGGAATCCTGAAATACTGCAGTGTAGTTCTGGATGCCTACAAAGGTGGTCTTGGAAACGGTAGTGAACCGCTGGAAGGACAGATAAACGCCCCAGATAAAGGGCCAGATGAAGCCGATGATAAAGGCGACCAGAGTAGGAAGCACAAATATCGGCCAGTATTTACTAATGGCTTTTTGCATGATATACCTCCTGAAAAAGAAGGGGAGGCGGGCGAACACATCGCCCGCCTCCCCGTTATTCAGCTATTGCGGAAGAAGGGGAACGCTTAGCCGTTGGCCA
>OHSO01000596.1_pt1 | contig 19949 bp, 16 predicted proteins | sample 1578651 | NCBI WGS metagenome assembly OHSO01 (sample SAMEA3879524, study PRJEB24766) | human gut metagenome | biome: human-associated habitat; feature: feces | place: USA | collected 1985/1987 | reverse complement strand
AGCAGGACTTATACCGCAGATGAGGTAAAGATAACCGCATTTTACGGGATATACGACGGCTTTTACGCTGTCAGAATGTCACCCTATGATGATAAAGTACTTTTATATGGTTATGAAATTCCTTCGTGGGAAAAAGTTTTTTGGGATATCGAAACTGCCTATAACAATGGTATTCTTTCCGAAAGCGGCAGGCTGGCGCTTGAGTCTGTGATCGATAATGCGAAATGAACATGGAAATGCTGCATTGGAATTGTGGCAAAATATACTTACTTATTATGAAAGGATAGATAATTATGAACAAAAAGATCTTTATTTCGGCAGTGGCTCTGATGTGTGCGGCAATGACAGCCTGCACTGCCGCAAATGACGGCGAAAACAACGTTTCGGAAACGGAGAGAACGACAACGACAGTTTCTTCTGTCACTTCATCGGAAACAACGGCTGAAACGAGCGAAACTACTGCTTTGACAACTTCGGAAACAGCTGAAACAACGGAAATGGACGTGACGGAGAAAGATCCCGAAAAAATATCGGTAAAAGCGGAGGATATGACCTTTACCGACTTTGCATTTATTGAGTATTACAAAGGCTCAAAGCAGGAGGACGAAACAAGCAAAAAGGCGATAGAATTCCTCAAAACCACGGAAGAATATGCGCAGTCGCAGAAGTATAGTGACTTCTACAAAGGAAAATATCCCGAATATTTCGATGAAAACGGCGTTCTTGTGCCGAAGCTGCACGAAAGCTATACCGAGGACTATGACGGTGACGGCAGGGAAGAAACCTTTCTGCTTATTGATATTCCCTACAGCAATTATATAAACTCCGATGATCCGAGCGATAGCTTTTCGGCAGTCTACAGTTTTCTTATTTTTATTGGAAATGACGGAAATACAGAATTGCTCGACCATAACTGCAGTCTTTATTATACGGAGTTTATTGATTACGGTTGTAACAAACAGCTCGTTGTAGGTGGCTCGGGAAGCTGCGGTGCGGAGGACCATACGATAATATGGACCGTCCGCGATGGAAAAGCTCTTTGTCTTTATGCTTTCAGAGGTAACGTGTACAAGCAGGATTGCTTTATATCCGTTTTTGCTTGGCAGTCGGTAGGCGGTGTTATGATATTTGACCCCGAAAAGGTCATGTATATCCCCGTTGACGGCGTTCCGTGCGATAAAGAAGAAATAATCAGAATGGATAAAGATAAAACCATCGAGATGCTTTATGATGAGGAATATGGTGATCGGTGTAACGTTTCACTTATCGGCGGAAAATACTATTGTGCTGACAACGGATTTATGGACACGGGAATTATTTACACATACTCGGACGGTCATTTTGTTTTAACGAATAATTCAAATATCAGAAATAATCATACTTATTTTGCAGATGAGACCGGTTATGCGAATGAAGTTCTCGTTGACTTTGACTATGACAAAGTAACATCGGAAATGACGGCCGTGAAAGCGGAAATGCCATCCTATTCGGTAGATGATATCAACGAATATTCGGTAGAATGGCTGAAAGAGGATTATGCGGAATTGATCTCCGATGACAGCAGGACTTATACCGCAGATGAGGTAAAGATAACCGCATTTTACGGGATATACGGCGGCTTTTACGCTGTCAGAATGTTGCCGTATGATGATAAAGTGCTTTTATACGGCTATGATCGTTCTTCTGAGAAAAAAGTTTTTTGGGATATCGAAACTGCTTATAACAATGGTATTCTTTCCGAAAGCGGCAGGCTGATGCTTGAATCTGATCAAATAGTAAAAAATTTATAAAAATTGTTGCATTTGAACACGGATTATGGTAAAATATAAATAACTATTTCCGTCAATGGAGGACTGCGCTATGTCAGATAATATCCATACAGCCGTCCGCAAGCTGATATGCTACGGACTTGAAAATAACCTTATCACAGCCGAGGACAGGATCTACACAGCAAATATGCTTATCCACAAGCTCGGTCTGGACGAGTATGACCCACCCGATGAGAATTACTGCGATGTTGAGCTTGAACCCGTACTTGCGGATATCCTTGATTACGCCGTAGAAAAGGGCATCATCGAGGACAGCATCGTTTACCGTGACCTTTTCGACACCGAGATAATGGGCTGTCTTACGCCCCGTCCGTCCGAAGTTATAGAGAAGTTCCGCAGAACTTACCGTGAGAAGTCACCGCAGGCTGCGACCGATTTTTACTATAAATTCAGCTGCGATACCGACTATATCCGCCGCTACCGCATCAAAAAGGACGTGAAATGGACGACCGAGACTGAGTACGGCACACTCGATGTTACCATCAATCTTTCCAAGCCCGAAAAAGACCCGAAAGCTATCGCAGCCGCACTCAATGCAAAGCAAAGCTCATACCCGAAGTGCCAGCTCTGCGAGGAAAATGTCGGCTACGCAGGCAGAGTAAATCACCCAGCCCGTGAAAACCACCGCATTATCCCGATAAAGATAAACGGCGACCGCTGGGCGCTACAGTATTCGCCTTACGTTTACTATAATGAGCATTGCATCGTCCTCAATTGTATGCACACGCCGATGAAGATAGACCGTGACGCTTTTGCGAAGCTTTTTGACTTCGTTGAGCAGTTCCCACACTATTTTGTCGGCTCGAACGCCGATCTTCCGATCGTCGGCGGCTCAATACTTACTCACGAGCATTTTCAGGGCGGACATTACACCTTTGCAATGGAGAAAGCACCTATCGAGGAAGAGCTTCATTTTAAAGGCTTTGAGGACGTTAAGGCAGGCAGAGTAAAGTGGCCGATGTCCGTTATCAGAATTTCCTGCCGCGACTATGAGCGCCTTGTTGAGCTTGGCGATAAGATCCTCACCGCATGGAGAGGCTATACCGACGAAGCTTCGTTCATCTTCGCCGAAACGGACGGCGTTCCGCACAACACTATCACGCCTATTGCAAGAAAGAGGGGCAACGACTTTGAGCTTGACCTCGTTCTCCGCAACAATATCACAACGGATGAGTGTCCGCTCGGCGTTTACCATCCACACGCAGAGCTTCACCATATCAAAAAGGAGAATATCGGTCTTATCGAAGTAATGGGACTTGCCGTTCTTCCCGCACGTCTTAAAGGCGAAATGGAAAAGCTCGCAGATACGCTCATCAACAAGGGCGTGAAAGCAGTACGTGCTGACCCCGTCCTCGAAAAACACGCAGACTGGGCAGAGGAGTTCGCTCCGAAGTATGATATCACCCCCGAAAATGTTGATGATATCATCAAGCAGGAGATAGGCAAGGTGTTTGCGAAGGTCCTCGAACACGCAGGTGTTTATAAGCGTGACGAAAAGGGCATCGCAGGCTTCAACAGATTCGTTGAATATGTTAATAATAAATAATTTTGGAGGAAAAATAAAATGGTAGTAATCGAAATGGAAAACGGCAAAAAGATGAAGATAGAGCTTTATCCCGATAAAGCACCTATCACAGTCGCAAACTTTGAAAAGCTCGTAAAAGAGGGCTTTTATGACGGTCTTACATTCCACAGAGTTATCCCCGGCTTTATGATCCAGGGCGGCGACCCCGAGGGTACAGGTATGGGCGGCTCGAAGAATAAGATCAAGGGAGAGTTTGCATCAAACGGCGTGAAGAATGACCTCAAGCATACAAGAGGCGTTATCTCAATGGCACGTTCAATGATGAAAGACAGTGCAAGCTCACAGTTCTTCATTATGCATAAGGACGCACCGCACCTTGACGGCGAGTATGCTGCATTCGGAAAGGTGATCGAGGGACTTGACGTTATCGACGAGATCGCAGGAGTAGAAACAGACTTCCGTGATAAGCCGACAACACCGCAGGTAATGGCTAAGGTTTATATTGAGGAATAATAACAAACGCCGTACAGCGAAAGTTGTGCGGCGATTTTGCATAAAAAAATACCGCCGGATCAACCCGACGGTATATTTTTTGCTTAAATCAGAATGCCAAAACTCTTGAAGCGATAAGGAAATATACAAGAAGTGCAAGTGCATCAACAATTGTTGTAATGAACGGCGAAGCCATTACAGCAGGGTCGAATCCAAGCTTTTTCGCAAGCATAGGAAGCGAACAGCCAACAAGCTTTGCAACGATTATTACAAAGAAAATCGTCAGCGCAACTATCATCGCAATAGTAGCGCCCTTTCGGTCAATGAACATTACCTTTGCGAACACGACAACTGCCATTGTTGCGGCACAGAGTATGCCGACACGGAGTTCTTTCCACATTACTTTGAGAATGTCGGAAAATTCAATTTCCTGAAGCGAGATACCTCGGATTATCGTAACGGACGACTGCGAACCCGAGTTTCCGCCCGTATCCATAAGCATCGGGATAAATGCTGTCAGCGCAGGGACAACGGCGAGCGCGCTCTCAAAGTGCGTGAGTATCATTCCCGTAAAGGTTGCCGATATCATAAGGAGCATCAGCCAAGGAATACGCTGTTTCCAGAGCGAGAACACGCTCGTTTTAAGGTAGGTCTTGCTTGACGAGGACGGGAGCATAGCACCCATGATCTCCATGTCCTCCATATCCTCGTCACGGATAACGTCCATAGCGTCGTCGAATGTGAGGATTCCGACTATTCTTCCGTCGCCGTCGACAACGGGGATAGCGGCAAGGTCGTATTTTGAAAGCATCTGCGCAGCTGTTTCACGGTCATCGTGAGTGTTTACGCAGATAAAGTTAGTTTCCATTATGTCAGAAACGGGAGTTTCATAATCCGAAACAAGCATATCGAGCAGCGAAACAACGCCGAGAAGCTTACGGTTCTGCGTTACATAGCAGGTATAAACGGTTTCCTTGGCAAGACCGATCTTTCGTATCTGGTCGAATCCCTCTTTAACGGTGAGGTCTGCACGGAAGTAAACGAACTCGGTCGTCATTACCGAACCTGCACTGTCCTTCGGGTACTTTAACAGCTCGTTGATCTGATTTCTCGTTGCGGGATCGGTGTTTTTGAGAATACGGGAAACAACGTTCGCAGGCATCTCTTCGATAAGGTCAACGGTATCGTCCATGTAAAGTTCATCGATGACATCGTGGAGTTCCTTATCGGAAAGGGCATTGATAAGCACACGCTGGAGATCGCTGTTCATATAGGTGAAAACCTCAGCGGCGATCTCTTTCGGTAAAATTCGGTACAAAAGTGTAAGCTCACGCTCGCCGAACTCGTCAAACTCGTCCATTTCTTCAACAAGAGCGGCGATATCGGCAGGATTCATCTCGGAAAGCTCGGATTTGAGCTTGACGAAGTTGCGCTCGGTCAGAAGCTGCACAGCGGTATCTTTTTCCATAAAAATTCCTCCTCATCTTTCGGAACACGGCAAAGCGTTGTTTCGCTCCGTCAGTCCCATAATAAAAAAGCGGGAGGCATAAAACATTAAAGTGAAATTACGAAACGAACGGGGGACACTTCCGAAACCGCCGCTTCGCACTTGCTACCTCGAGGTTTTATACCTGTACTTCCCACGTCCATTAAATCTCACTCCTCTGTAATTTATTAAATTCGGGTAAAGCCAAAATTACTTTTTAATTATACATTAGTGCATTTTAAATGTCAAGAATTTTTATGTTAATTTAAGTTAAAAAGCAAAAATTACCGCCGCATAAGAACGGTAAGAACTTATGCGGCGGTAATGCTAAACACCAATAAAATACAGGAAAAAATCTGCGCCGAAATCACATATAAACCTGTCTTCAACATCAAGCTGTTTTTAACAGCTACAAGATTGTCGGCTTGATTTTTTCCAAATTTTAAATGGTGTTTAGCATAATATCAATTGCCCTTTATTGCGAGCGGCTTGACAGAGGAACGTCTTGTGATGAGGCAGGATATGAGCAGCAGTATCAGCGAAGCGCCTATGAATACCGCAGCTCCCTGCGAAGCGTTGCCTATAAACGAGACATCCGAACCCGATTCGACAAGATAGGAAAGTCCGACCAGCTTCACAACACTGCACCAGAATGATGCCAATGCATCTACGCCCAGTGCAAAATAAATTCCTCCCGTCGGGATAAAGATCAATAAAAGTATGGTGATCAAAGATGCCCAGCCGGGAAGTTTGTATATAAGTGCAGCAATAAAGATAACAGCAGCACATAATGCAATGTAGCTGAATACGGCTATGCCGAAATAACGTATTCTTACGGTGAGATCACTCCAACCCTCGTCGATGAGAGAACTTTTTACACCGTAAAGCGATGCACCCCACATTTCGTCTTCTCCCGTTATCAATGACATGATCGGAAAAATTACAGAAACTTCAAGTGCTGATACTACAGAAAGTATCACCGATGATATGTATGCGGAAACGCAGGCTGTTGTCCTTGAAGTGCCGTTTGCGGCAGCTGTGTTGAAAAAGTCTGTGATGTTTGCACACATAAATCCGAATACGAAAAAGCCGATCAAAGCATCAAATCCGTTCTGTCCCGTTTCGCGAAGACTGAACGGAACTTTTTCTGCAACGGATCTGATCGTTGCGGAAATCAGAATAGAACCGATCACCCAAATAAGGTAAAATAACGGGACTGATCTCAATCTGTAAAGCTGATATTTGCAGTTTGCGATAATACTGTTTGCTGACATAAAAATTCCCCCTTTTATGAATTCGTAAGATGAATGAAAATGTTCTGCAGGTTCATCGGCTCGGCTGTAAGTCCGTCGGAAAGCTCCGCTTCATTGAGCTGACCCTTTATGTAAACAGTCTTTAAGCCGCCGAGAACGTCCTCGCCCATAAGCTCCCTGCCCTTGGCGAAGCTGTCAACATCAGCCGCTTTGCCCGAAACGCTGTAACCCATCGAACGCACTTCCTCAACATCATTGTCAAGAAGAAGCTCGCCCTTTTGGATAACGACAGCACGTTCAATTATGCCTGCTGTTTCCTCGATAAGATGCGTCGAGATAACGAATGTCGCAGGACGTTCACTGTAGCGGTTCACAATGTGCTTGTAGAAAAGGTCACGGTGGTTTGCGTCAAGTCCGAGAACGGGTTCATCGAAAAATACTATAGGCGCACCGCAGGCAAGCGCATTCACAGCCTTTGCAATGGTTCGGTAGCCGGTAGAAAGCTTGGAAAGCTTTCTGTTTGTGTCAAGCTCATATTCCGAGCAAAGCTTCATAGCATATTCCATGTCAAAATCGGGATAGTAAAACGATGCGGTCCTGAACATATCCCTGACTTTGAGCGACGGATTGTAAAGAAGCTGTTCGCTCATCAGATGTGTCTTGCCGAGTGCGCTGTCGTTGCCGCTTGCATTAACTCCGTCAATAAGGACCTCGCCCGAGTCGGCAAAAGTCCTGCCCGAAATGATGTTGAGCAGGGTGGATTTTCCTGCGCCGTTTCTGCCGAGCAGACCGTAAATGCAGTTTTCTTTGAATGTTACACTTACGTTGTTCAGCGCAGTGGTTTTGCCGTAGTTTTTTGTCAGATTTCTGACTTCAATTTTGCTCATTTCCGTCACAGCCTTTCTCTATCATATTGATGATCTCATTTTTTGTGATGCCAAGCTTCGATGCCTCGCTGATGAGCGACTTGATGTACTTGTCGCAGAATTCCTGTTTGCGCTCACTGCGAATTTTCTGCTCCGCACCCGTGCATACGAACATACCAAGACCTCTTTTCTTGTAGATTATTTCTTTGTCGACCAAGATGTTTACCCCTTTGAGGGCAGTTGCGGGATTTATCCTGTACATCGCAGATATTTCCGTTGTAGACGGTATCTGCGTTTCTTCGGGGAAAACTCCCGTGAGGATATTTTCCTCGATCCATTCAGCCATTTGAATGTAGATAGGCTTTTCACCGTCAAAGTTAGCCAATATATCATCTCCTTGCTTGCTTATTAGTTAATTACTTGTGTAACTAACTATATCACTAACTATCTATTTTGTCAATACAGGAATAATATTTTTGTGAAATGTTACAAAATATTGCTTGCGTTTATAGCAAAAACAGCCATATCCGAGAATGACCCGAATATGGCTGTTGTAATCTCATATAAAGTTTTATTTTACGGAAAAAGGAACGTTTCCGCCCGTGAATTGAACGCTGTCAGCCGAGAATACACCCGAAACAATTTCAATTTCGACCGTGTGCAAACCGTCAGCAAGTCCGTCAATGCCATAAGCAATGTCACGGGCTTCACATTCGGGAACGGAAAAGCCTTCTGCGGCGGTTTTTCCGTCAATTTTTACGTTAATGACCGCGTTCTGCTTGTTTTCGCCGACAACAGCAAAGCCGTTTCCGCTGAATTTTACCGTCATGACCGCTCCTGCACTGCCGTTTGAAAGCGTTCGCTTGTAATTTGCAAAGCTGCCCGTTGTGATATGCACCCAAGCGCCCGAATAATCACAGCAAAGGTCGGTGTTGTCATAGCGTGTGACATAACAGTTCCCGTTCGGTTCAATGAGAAGATGAGCGAACATATTTCGGTCGAACGAGCTGTAAAATGCGGCTCTTCCTGCGCTCTGAACGCACTTGTCTGTGAAGTCGATGACATTTTTACCGCCGATGAAGCATTTGATATTTCCGTCCTGAACGGAAATTTTCAGCGGTGTGAAATCGTGGACGTTCGCCTTGCAAGAGCCGCTTTCAAGCACTTTTTTGTTCTTCATAAGCGAGTAAGTTCCGTCCTCGGAGAGCTTGAGCCAGTAACCGCTTTCGCCCTTATGACCCTCGTTGTAGCGAAGTCCGATGCCTGCATAATTCTTGTCCGGTTCGGCACTTTCGCAAAGCTTTACCTCGGCGGAAACGCTGTAATTGTACCAGCGGTCATCACCGAAATTCGTTGTCGGGTTCGGCGTGTAACCCCATTCCTCGGCTTTTGTTTCGGGCGTTATCTGCTGAACGAGAACATTTCTGCCGCCGATGCATTCGACCTCGAAAGCGCCGCCCTCGTCCGTGGTGAACTTCGGCGCACCGCCCCTTGCTCGGAGAAATTCCTCGCCGTAATCAAAATCATCGGAGTAGGGGAGAGCGAGGACAGTACGCTCGCTTTCGGGCATATTTACAAAGTCGTTCACGGCTTTGACCGTGGATAAAGTTATCATTGAGAAAGGCTTCACGGTCACGGTGTAGGAATATTTTCCGCCGCTTTCGGTCGGTGTTATTGTGTCAATTTTTTTAAAATAATTCTCGTCATAACTGCCGTTGTCGGGACCTCTCGTTTCCCGGACATCGATATCGGACGAAGCTTTTGCAAGGTCGGAAACGATGATATCGTAAACGATAGGCTCGGAAGTCGAGTTCGTGATAACTGTGCTGTAGTCGCCGCTGTCGGGGTCGCAGGCTGTGATATAGCTGAAAACGGAATCGACAAGCGCATGACCGTCACCGCCCGTTTTTGCGTCAGCGTGGCAAGCGCCGTCAATGTATGTCCAGCCTCTTTTGATGAACTGCGAAAAATGCAGTGACATAAAAAATCCGCTGTCGAGGTAATAATATCCGCTCCAAGGGTCGCAGGCGGAGATGAGCTGCTTCTGACAGTAGCAAACGCCGTCATAATAAGCCGCAATGACGGGCTGTAATTCGCACATCGTCATTTTGCCGCTTGCATACATCATTATAAGTCGGTTGGCGATGTCGAGAACGCCGTTTAGGTCGCCCAGTCCCGAACCGTTCCCGTCAAAACGGTATGTGCCCTGCGAGTAACTCATGGACGAGCTTCCTTCGCTGAACCAAAGCTCCTTGCCGTACTCCGCCGCAAGCTTTTTCGCCGCATCGGTAGACATACTCGTATAATGACTGCCGACAACATCGACCGCCGCCATAAGCTTTTCGTCCTCAAACATTCTGTCGGCAAAGCTCCATGTGCAGACCTCTTCACCGCCGACTATCTTAATTTTTGAATAATCATAAGGACAGTCTGTTTCGCTTTTCAAATGCTCCGAAAGGTACTTTGCCCATTCAAGATCGGCACCTCGCTCGTTGCGCACAACACTCACATAATCGAACTTCAAGCCGTATGTTTCATACGCCGCATCAAGCGTTTCCTTGTACCATTTGTAACGTGCGGCGTGAACATCATCAGCCTTTGTCACCCATAGCGGTTCGCTCCACCAGAGCATATCAAGCTCCAGATCGGGGTTTATCTTCTTTGCGTCAGCGGCGAGCTGATATCCTGCACCGCGCGTAACATCGGCTTTTTCGTCCTCATAACGTTTTACGCAGGGTTCGGTTCCCGATGATGAATTCACGTCCGAACCCATTTCAAGCTTCAGAAAATTCACACCGATGCCGTGCTTGCCGAATGTGTATTCGAGTATTTCATTGTATCTGTCCGGGTGTTCCGATTTATAGTCGAGCAGAAGCCGTGAGGAATTGTTTCCCGTGACCATTCCCACACCTCGAAAGCGCATATTTAAAGCCGTATTCGCATTTTTACCGTCAATATAGAAGCTTGCTTTTTTCATAATTACGATCCTTTCTTCCCGTATATTTTCAGCCTTGAAAATCATTTCCATAAGAAGATGATACCATAAATACAGCAGTTCTTCAATCGTAAATATTTATCTTACTCTTAAAATCTGAACATCACCTGATGCCGTGCATATTTCTGTAAAGGCTCGGTGAAACACCTTCATATCGGCGGAAAACTATCCCGAAATAGTTCGGGTCGGGGTATCCCGAGAGTTCACCTATTCGGGAAATGCTTTCGTCCGTGGTTTCAAGCAAAGACTTTGCGTGTGAAATGCGTTTGAGCGCAACATATTCCATAGGCCGAAGTCCGAAACGTGCCTTGAAAAGACGGCAGAAATGCTGTTCCGAAATATTCGCCAGCGAAGCAAGCGCACCGAGCGTTATATCCTCGCTGAAATGCTCATTTATGTAGCGCACAGCGGATTCGGTCACGCTGTCGGCGGCAAGGTCATTTCCTCGCTTTTGACAAAATATTTTCCGCATTTCGAGTATGTATTCATAGAGAAGTCGGGAGCATTTTTCGGGGTCGCTGTCGGGTTCTTTCGCCGCCGAAAGGAGCAAATTGAACATCGAGCGCACGGTCTCGTTCGCCGAATTTTCCGCAATGCCGTATTCGCCGAAGCCGAGCGTTTTCATAAGCTCGGAAAGATGTTCGCCTCTGAAAACGACCCAGTTCGTTGTAAAGACATCACCGTTCGGGTAATATTCGTGCGGAACGCCCTTTGCCGCATAAAGAATACTGCCCGTGTTCAGCGGAAAGCTTTTGCCGCCGATGCTGAACGTTCCCGACCCTTCGCTGACGAAAAGAAACTGGTGCGAAGCAAGTCCGTTTTCACGGATAACGTGATATTCGGGTTCGGAAATGCCTATCCCCGAAACATAGAACGGCAGTTCGGTCTGCCTGCCGATGACTGGATAAATCGAGCAATACATTAATTTACCCCCATACTTATCTTTAAAATATTGTCAAGCCAGATCTCGGTGCGGTCGGTGAAGATCATCTTCCGTTCGATCTCATCTATTCGCCTGACAGAACCGCTGAAAAGCGTTATCGCACCGCCCTCTTTGAGTGCATCGGGAATGAAAAATGTCACGGTCACTTCGGGGCGTTCGTCTATCCGCTCGGTGATGATGCGAAGCTTTTCATTCAGTTCGTCCTGCATCGTTTCGGTAAGCTCGGGCTTTTCGGAGGTAAGTCGGGCAGCTTCGTCGGTGCAGTCCTCAAATCCCGTCAGAGCCGCAAACGGGGCAAACTGCGCCGCACGGCTTATCCTCGACATTGGCTGTCGGGCTGCCGATGTGTGGTGCGGCAGGTTGATTATATCGTCATATTTATGAGTTGCTTTTAGCGCAGACAAGACCTTTCCTCCCTTTGAAAAATTTACGCCTTGTGACCGCCGACCTGACCGTTCCGTTCGCGCGCGGTCGCTCCGTCCTCAAAGTTCATACCTCGCAGAACGGCGTTTTTTCCGTATTTTTTCTTTATTTCAAGCATTGAGAGCTGCATTGCTTTTTCACGGCGCAGACGTTCCTTTTCAGCGGCTTTTTCACGTTCGAGCTTTTCTGTATCGGTGAAAAAATCAAGCTGAACGACTTCTTCGGTTTCATCGGAAGTCTGCTTCTCGCTGACAATATGATTTGCCACAACATACATTCGCCGAACGGAGAGTGACGGGTCGGTTATGCGGTCGTAAAGCTCCGCAACTGCGTCCGTTATTATCCGTGACGAAGCCGTTCTGAACGGGAGATTTATCGTTCCGTGGGCAGGCTTCGGTATCTTCCTGCCGTAGCGGTCAACGGTGCTTTCGCCCTTGTAGCCGATGTTTTCCTTGTCATAGCCGATAGTGAGAACGATCTGATCGGTGACGAGCCGCTTGTCTACAAGGTCGAGCGAAAGCATATCAGCCATTTCACGGATAACGATGCGTGCCTTTGCAACGTTGTAGGCACATTGAAGAACTTGCCCCGTGCTCAGGCTGTTTGATTCGGGACGGTAGGATTTTATGTCCGCAATGGTGCAGGGTTCGTAACCCCAAGCGTGGTCGATGAGAAGCTCCGCATTTACGCCGAAAAGCTTGTAAAGGAAATTTTCTTCATTCGGGTCGAGCGAAGCACGGGCAATGTCCCCCATTGTGTGAAGTCCGCTTTTTTCAAGCTTGTCGGCATAGCCCTTTCCCACACGCCAGAAATCCGTGAGCGGTGTATGCGCCCACAGGAACCGCCGATAGTTCATCTCGTCAAGAGCGGCGATGCGAACGCCGTTTTTGTCGGCTTGGATATGCTTGGCAACGATGTCCATTGCAATTTTGCAAAGATAAAGATTCGTTCCGATGCCTGCGGTGGCGGTTATGCCCGTTTTGTCCATAACATCGTTGATAAGCATTGCCGCAAACTCACGGGGAGAAAGCTTGTAGGTGTCAAGATAAGCAGTCGCGTCGATGAAAACCTCGTCCACGGAATAGATATGAATGTCCTCGGGGGCGACGTATTTCAGATATATTTCATATATGTGAGTGCTGACCTCCATATATTTTGCCATCTGCGGAGGTGCAACGATGTAGTCAAGCTCGAGCGACGGGTCTTTGGCAAGCTCTTCGGCATAATAGGACTTGCCGCTGAATTTTCGGTTCGGTGCTTTGTATCGGCGCTCGTTGTTGACCTGCTTCACGTGTTCAATTACCTCAAAAAGACGCGCTCTGCCTGATATCCCGTGTGCTTTGAGCGAGGGCGAAACGGCAAGGCAGATAGTTTTTTCCGTTCGTGACGGGTCGGCGACAACAAGATTCACGCCGAGCGGATCAAGTCCTCGCCCGACACATTCAACCGAAGCATAAAATGATTTTAAGTCTATTGCAATATATATCCGATCATGCTGTTCCATACTCTCACTCCCTTTGTTCTATATTATAGCATATATGTTCGATTTTTGCAAGAACCTTTGTTCGATTTTTAAAAATATTTTTTGTCTTGGCTTGTATTTTTTGATGAAATGCTTGATTTTTTGACGAAAATTTACTATAATTATGAAAACAATATTTCAACAATTATTTTTTGAGGGGTAACAAAATGAAAATTCATAAAGTAAGCTCGTTTCTGCTTGCTGTTTCGCTTTTATTTGCTTCGGGCTGTTCAAAGGTCGAAGAAGCAATTCCTGTCGAGGCTACTATCCGTACCGATATAGTATCGGAAGAAACAACTGCCGAAACGACTGTTGAAACTACCGAAACAACGACCGCCGAAACCGTGCATGAGCCGCAGTTGACTTCGCATATACACATTGCGGCGGCAGGGGACAACCTTATCCACAGCAGTCTTTATGAGCAGGCGGCGCGCCGTGCTAATGGGGATGGCTACGACTTCGCTTATGAATATGACAACGTTGACGATCATATCGAAAGTGCCGATATTGCGATACTCAATCAGGAAACGCTTATCTGCAATGATATGTTCAAGCCATCGACCTATCCGTGCTTCAACAGCCCGAAAGCACTCGGAGATCATATGATAAATATTGGTTTCGATGTTTTCACAATGGCGAACAATCACGTTCTTGATAAGGGCGAAAGTGGACTTTCAGCCTGCCTTGACTATTGGGATTCACGCCCGGAGGCTGTCGTCCTCGGCGCATACCGCAATGCGGAGGACAAGGAAAATATCCGAACGCTTACCGAGCAGGGCGTGACGTTCTCGTTTCTTTCCTATACGGAGAGTACGAACGGTCTGAAGCTGCCTGCAGGTTCGGAGCTTGTCATAGGCAATGCGAACGATGTTGACGGCATGGTGAGCGACATAAAAAAAGCGAAAGAGATATCCGACCTCTGCATCGTTTCGCTTCACTGGGGCGTTGAGGATTCGAGTATTATTTCCGATATCCAGCGAAGCACGGCGAAAAAGCTTGCCGATGCCGGCGCGGATGTTATAATCGGTACTCATCCGCACGTTCTGCGTGATATCGAGTGGATAGAGCGTGAGGACGGCGGAAAAATGCTCTGTGCATATTCGCTCGGCAATTTCGTTTCGGCGCAGTCAAAGCCGAGAAATCTCATCGGTGGTGTGCTTGACTTCTACGTTGACCGATATGATGACGGTGAGCCGTACATAACCGATGTTTCGCTTCTTCCGACAATACAGCATTACGATGCAAGATATTCCGACAACCGAGTTTATTTTTATTCGCAGTACAGCGATGAGCTTGCAAAAAGTCACGGTATAAACTCTTCGTACCGCTTTGATATGGACTATATCGACAGCGTTATCAACGAAACCGTTTCACCCGAATTTTTAGGTGAAAACAAAGCTTCCGATATCAAACTGAACAGTGCCGATTATGTTCTCGATGAAAGCTTTGTGCCGATATATGACAATGTGAAATTTGCAGACAGCCATTCGGGAAGTGCAGGCTCGTATGAGGAGCTTCGGCAGTATGTGAACGCCTATGAGGACATAAGCTTTGTCGGCTATGAGATAATTTCACAGTATTCGCCCGAAGAAGCGGTCAAAAAAACCGGCGATGATATCTTCAAATACAGCACGACTTTGTACAAAGCGCATATTTATTATGACTATCTGAACGATACGCCGATAGATATGACGATAGACCTTGCAAAAGCAGGATTGCCAAATGAGCAGGTCAAAGACGACCCTCCCTATGCAGTCGGTCAGAGGATAGTTTCCGCCGTTTCGGGTTATAGCGGAACGAGCTGTGTTGCTATACCTGAACTTGTGTATTATGTTTTCGATGTGAACGGCACTGATATGGCTTATCACGTCGTAAACGGCGGAATTATCGTCCGGAATGCTTCATTCCCGAATTTGGATATGGATATCATCGGCGAAGAAGCCTCGCTCATAATCACAACGAAAAACAATCCCGTAAAATTCACGCAGAAGTCACTGCTTTCCGAGCTTACAGAGTTTATAAAGCAGGACTGGACAGCGCAGGGGTTCGATTTCTTTGATTTAAAGAATTTTGACTACGATCAACGTCAAATAAATGATAAAAGTGAAGATGAAATTCCCGTTGATTAAAACAAACAGCCGCAGACAAAAACGCCTGCGGCTGTTGCTTTTCATTCGGAAAGATCAGAACAACTGACCCGGAAGCTTAAGCTTTTCCTTTGGCGGAAAAAGCCTGTCGAATTCTTCTGTTTCGGCTTCGTCAACAAAGTAACCCTGCGGCGGAGCGTAAACGCCCGTTATGCCGTCAAGATAACCCGTTTTAAGCTCCTTGCAGAGGAAGAACGAATCGTTCGCACCCTCGGGCAGACCGTGATAGCGGATACCGAATTCCCTTGCATAAGTGAAGCCGCTCTTGCCGTAAAAGCCGATGTTTCCCTCGAAGCAGAGCGCACCCGCGCCGAGTTCAGCCGCCTTTTCAAGCGAATAGTCGAGCAGTTTTTTGCCATAGCCCTTGCGCTTGAATTCGGGTGAAATGCATATCGGACCCATTGTCATTATCGGGATATCTCTGCCATCGTCTGCGGTGATGAACGCCCGCATGAACATATTCTGACCGATGAGCTTTCCGTCCTTTTCCATAACAAAGTCAAGCTCATGAACGAAAGCAGGGTCGTTTCGCAGCTGATGAAGCACATAATGCTCTGTACAGCCGGGGCGGTAGACGTTCCAGAATGATTCTCTTACAAGGTTCTCGACCTCACGGTGTTCGTTGTTGTTTTCCAAGCGAATGATATAGTCATTTTTATTCATTGTTTAATCCTCCTGATGATCGTTGACTGCGGTTCTGGGAGGTTTGGCGGAAAATGTATTAGTCAAACCTCCGTCAGCCTAATACTATTTCCAAGGTGTTGTTTTTCTTCAAACAGCGCTCTCCTTTAATTAAATATGAATATATAGATCAAGCCTTTCGGCAGGATCGGCGATAGAAATTTAGAAGGTCAAAGCAGTTGTTTTTACTTCGATTTTTTCTTTATTTTATTGGTGTTTAGTATTGCACATAAATTTCTTGACATACGACAGTATGCCTGCAAAATTTCTATACGATCTGACGAAAAATCTGACTGCGCATCTGAGGCACTATGGTTTCTAAAGTTGACCTAATGTATGTTTTCCTTTAAATTATACGCTTGCGTTTATACTTTGTCAATGATTTTTTCGGAATTAAAGCACTGCATTAAAGCGGCATTTGTGAGCATTGTTTAAAGCAATGATAAACTTTTTCCGCATTATGCCGAAGTGTGTGCTGTTTTGTTGACTAACAGCGTGATTATGAAGTATAATTGTATCATAAGAACGGCAAAATCAGAGGGAGAATTTCTGCCGAAAAATAAGGAGTGAAAACAATGTTTGAAAAACTTTTCAAACTGAAAGAAAACAACACCACGGTCAAAACAGAGATCGCGGCAGGCGTTACGACCTTTGTAACAATGGCGTATATCCTTGCGGTCAACCCGAACATTCTGTCAGCAGCAGGAATGGACAGCACGGCTGTATTGCTTGCGACCTGCCTTGCATCGTTCCTCGGAACGCTTATTATGGCGTTCGCGGCTAATCTTCCGTTTGCGCTTTCGGCAGGAATGGGTCTTAACGCTTACTTTGCATACACTGTCTGCGGAATTATGGGTTATCCGTGGCAGGTCGCATTGCTCGCGGTATTTATCGAGGGCGTTATCTTCATCGTGCTTTCGCTTACGAAAGTCCGTGAAAGCATTTTCAACTGTATCCCATTGCAGTTAAAACGTGCGGTATCGGTCGGTATCGGTCTTTTTATCGCATTCATCGGCTTGCAGAACGCAGGACTTTCCGTTGATTCGGCAACGCTCGTATCGCTCATTGATTTCCGTGAGAATTTCACGACTTCGGGCATATGCGCACTGCTTTCCGTTATTGGTCTGATGATAACAGCTGTGCTTTATATCAAAAAAGTCAAGGGTTCAATACTTATCGGCGTTTTCGGAACTTGGATACTCGGAATGATATGCCAGCTTATCGGCATTTACATTCCCGACGGCGTAAGCTTTTTCTCGCTGTTCCCGACATTTGCAATGACCGATTTCTCCAAGCTCGGAGAAACATTCGGACAGTGCTTTAATGTTGATTTCAGCTCGGTCGGCATTTTCAACTTCATCGCAGTTATTTTCTCGTTCCTCTTCGTTGACCTTTTCGATACGCTCGGAACGATAATCGGCGTAAGTACAAAGGCAAATATGCTCGACAAGGACGGCAAGCTCCCTGCAATAAAGCCCGCACTTATGGCTGATGCAGTTGCAACTTCCGCAGGCGCAGTTCTCGGAACTTCCACAACTACCACTTTCGTTGAATCCTCGGCAGGTGTTGCTGCAGGCGGCAGAACGGGTCTGACAGCCTTGACAACATCGGTGCTTTTCCTGCTTTCAATGTTCCTCGCACCGATTTTTATTGCCATTCCGTCCTTTGCGACAGCTCCTGCACTTATCATTGTAGGATTCCTTATGTTCTCCACAATTACAGAGATAAAAATGGACGAAACGAACTACACAGCGGCTATCCCCGCATACCTCTGTATCCTTGCAATGCCGCTTTTCTACAGCATTTCCGAGGGTATCGCGATCGGTATCATCTCTTATGTTGTCATAAACCTCGTCTGCGGCAAAGCAAAGCAGATAAATCCGCTTATGTATGTTCTTGCGGTATTGTTCGTGCTGAAATACGTATTTCTTTAATGTCAGGGAGGGACTGAATTGGAAGAACTTAAAAAATATATAACGAATATACCCGATTTCCCTGCAAAGGGTATAATTTTCCGCGATGTTACGTCACTTTTGCAGAGCGGAGAGGGCTTCTCGGCGGCTGTAGATGAAATGCTGAAACAGCTTGACGATATCGGGTTTGACGCTGTTCTCGGACTTGAAGCAAGAGGTTTTCTGTTCGGCGCACCCGTTGCTTATGCGAAGAAAAAGAGCTTCGTTCCTGTTCGTAAAAAGGGAAAGCTCCCAAGAGCAACGGTTTCCGCGGAGTATGAACTCGAATACGGAAAAGCCGAGGTCGAGATCCACACCGACTCGCTGAAAAAAGGCGATAAAGTCGTTATCATCGATGATCTTATCGCAACGGGCGGAACTCTTGAAGCGGCGGCAAAGCTTGTTGAACAGCTCGGCGCAGAGGTCGTAAGGATCGTTTGCCTTATCGAGCTTACCGACTTAAAGGGCAGGGAAAAACTCAAAAAATACGATGTTCGTTCTATTCTTACTTACGAAGGCGAGTAATAATAAAAGTGTTTCCGAGGTCAAGACTTCGGAAACACTTTTTTATTTAGAACCTGTCTTCATAAGAAATGTGTGCGCATATGCTTGTGAAGACGGGTTCTTAGTATCAAAGCCGTCACATCGTATGACTATGCCGAATACAGCTCGGAGAATTACGCACCTGCGCCGCTCGAAGATATATACGATTTCTACTCATAACATAAAGAACAGCCGAATCTTTCGGTTTGAAAGGTTCGGCTTGGTTTTTAACCGAGATATTTCCTGATATATGTATTGAATTCATCGGTGACATTTCCGTCGGCATCACAGTGTTCGATATATGAAAATGTCGGATATTTTTCCGAAACTTTTATCAAAAGCGAGAGTATCTCATTGCTTGTGCTTTCGTCGATAGGCTCACCGTTGAGTGTTGCGTCGCCGTAGTAATTTTCGACATTTGCAAGTTCATCATCGGGGACGACTTCGGGGTACTGTTCGCGCAGGTAGCTGTACCGTGCTGACGGAGAACCGCTGTCCTTGTCAAATACATAGATATACCATTCCTCATATCCCGCCGCGCCGAGATTATAGCAGAATTGTTCGCGGTTCAGGATAGTATGCGTACTGCCGTCGGTGCAGATATCCCAAGTACCGCCGTGGTCGGAAACGGTGTCGATGCTTGTTGTTTTCAGTTCACCGTTTTCCCAGCTCGCAATATCAGTCAGTCCGAACGGATTTATGCCGACTATCATTTCGGCGTTTCCGTCCGCATTGAGATCGTCAAAGACAACGCCGTACACATTCTCCTCATTTTCGAGCAGGTCTTTGAAAGCCGACTTTGCATTATCGGGAACAGATGCGCTTGTTTCCGAAAGCGGTGCAGGTTCAGCATCGAGCAGGGTGTTAAGATACGCTGTAAGTTCGGTTTCAGGAGTTTGGAAAACTTCTGCGGCAGTTTCCTCCGCAGTTGTTTCTTCGGAAACTGTTTCTTCCGCAGTTGTTTCAACGGTGGTTTCCGTTGTTTCGGCAGTGGTTTCTTCCGTCACAACTTCAACGGGTCTTTCTTCGTTTGTGAGCGGCAGTGTAGCGACCTGATTGTTTCCAACCGTGTGGGCAGAGAGCAGGACTGCGATCGCGCCTGCGGTTATAAGCTTAGTGTATTTCACAGTGGATTCCTCCCGATAAAATTCGTTTTGCTTCTTATATGTTAGATCATATCATATTTTGTAAAAATTTTCAATATACGGTGATATTTTGAGATAAGTATTTACTTTTTATGTCGCGTCTGAACGGTACATACTGTTATTGTGAAACGGACGTCTTTACAAAAG
>OHSO01000594.1_pt1 | contig 19966 bp, 18 predicted proteins | sample 1578651 | NCBI WGS metagenome assembly OHSO01 (sample SAMEA3879524, study PRJEB24766) | human gut metagenome | biome: human-associated habitat; feature: feces | place: USA | collected 1985/1987 | reverse complement strand
TCGCCTCCGCTCTTGCTTCTTCCATCGCCGCCGTCCGGATATGCGTGATCTTCTCTTCGTTTGTCAAATGTGCCACCTTCTTCCTGTCTATAATTTCAACCCTATCGCTTCATTTACATACGACGTGATAAAATCTTTCTTACGTCCGGTCCCGTGTCTGTCAGGAATCTCGATCAGAAGCGGCATCGTCCGCTCCAGCTTGATCTCGTCTATCAGGTCCGGGAATTCTCTTCCGAATTTCTCCGTCAGCAGAATCACACCTACATCCTTATCCTCCATGGCATTCTCGATCGCACACCGGAGTTCTTCTCTTTCATGTACCACGATTCCGTCTACCCCTGCGAGACGCATTCCTGTCAGAGTATCGATATTATCACTGATCAGATACATCTTCATCTTACAATTTACCTAAGATCATGAAGGAGATGATCAGTCCATAAAGGGCAACACCTTCTGCAAGACCTACGAAGATCAGTGACTTACCAAGTGCACTGGAATCTTCACTAATTGCACCCAGAGCCGCACTTGCTGCACTTGCAACGGCGATACCACCACCGATACAAGATAAGCCTGTAACTAATGCTGCACCGATATAACCAAGACCTGTTGCAAGACCACTTGAAGTAGCTGTAGTAGCAGCTTCAGCGGCTGAAACATTACCTGTAAACATTACTATCTGTGAAATAATTAAGATGCCGAAGAAAGAAATTAAAAAACGCGTCACGGAGCTTTTGGAGCTGACCGGACTTTCCGGAATGGAGAAACGGTATCCGAACCAGCTTTCCGGTGGACAGAGACAGCGAATCGGTATTGCGCGTTCTCTTGCAGTACATCCGAAGTTTGTTGTCTGTGATGAGGCGGTATCTGCACTGGATGTTTCCATTCAGTCACAGATCATTAACCTTCTGTTAGACTTAAAAGAGCAGAATAATTTAACCTATCTGTTCATTTCCCATGACCTTTCTGTTATCAAATACATCAGTGACAGAATCGGTGTAATGTATCTGGGAAATATGATGGAACTTTCGGATACGGAGCATCTGTTTGCACATCCGTACCATCCATATAAGGTAACGGACCACTGATACCGACAATGCCACCCCATGTACGAGTACCGATAACTTTACCGATTTTATTTGCCTTGAAACTCCATGGGAACAAGTCACCGTCTGAAGCCGAGTATTTATTGATCAGCAATACTTTCGGACCCACTAGTGTTGCATCAGGAATGGTACCGATTTTAGTTGATCCACGACGCATGGTCAGGCGATAGGGTTCACGAAGCAAACGTTCGATAATCATTGGAGATACATTACCACCTCCATTGGCACGGTCATCAATAATCAAGGCTTCTTTATCGAGTTGGGGATAGAAGTAGCGGGCGAATTCATTCAGGCCGTCCGGTCCCATATCGGGAATGTAGACATAGCCTACACGGCCATTAGTTGCTTCTTCCACTTTTTTGATATTATTCTGTACCCAGTTATAATGATACAATGGGTATTCATTGTCTAATGGTTTAATGACTACTTTACGTGCTCCTTTACTTGATGCGGTACGGTTTATGCTTAGTTCAGTCAAGACATTGGCTTTGCCTGCCAGCAGACTGTAAATGTTATCAACAGTAGCTGTTGAAATGCCATCAATAGCTGTGATATAATCTCCTTCTTTTACTCCGATACCCGGTTCTGTAAGGGGAGAACGCAGTTTCTGACTGTAAATTGCACCCGGTAGAATTTTGTCAATACGGTAGAAACCACTCTTGTCACGACTCAGTTCAGCTCCCAGCAATCCCATTGGAATACGTTCGGGACCTTTTATTTCACCCGGATTCACATAAGCGTGTCCGCAAGCCAGCTCGGCAATCATCTCACCGATGATATAGTTCAAGTCCAGACGGGTTTTTGCATGGGGAACTAATACAGCATATTTTTCTTTAATTCCTTTCCAATCTGCTCCATGCATATTTTCCAGATAGAATCCGTCACGGAAAGCCCGCCATGTTTCATCGAATATCTGAGCCCATTCCTGACTGTAGTCAATGGGAGCAATCATGTCATCCAAGTTGACGTTCTCTTCCAATGAGGCTTTAGTGCATGGAAAATCACAGATATACAGATTATTTCCTTTAAAGAACAATGCTTTCCTATGATTGGCAGCTACATCCATATATGCTCCTTCGGCCACGGTTTCTTCTTTTTGTTCGGTCAAATCATATACTTTGGTACTTCTACCACTGGCATACCACACTTTTTTACCGTCTGAATAGAAATTATCGTAGTTACCTGCTTGTAAAGGCAGTTTAATCAGTCTTCCGGGCAAGCCTTCCGGATCAATTTTAACTGCATTATTTGTGGCTTCCGTTTTTTTATTGACAGCATCAGTTGCCTGTTGTTCTATGCTGACCATTTCATCCGAAGGTAATAAAGGTGATGGCGTATCATTGGCGAGCATGGCCATATAGACTCCTCCCATACGATTATAGGCATGGTTCCACTCTGTCTGGCTGTAAATGGGATTAAAGTCCCTTTCAGAATTGAATATGAGGTACTTTCCATCTGTGCTGAAAACAGGTGAAGAAGAATTGTACCATTTTTCGGTTACCGGATATTCCTTACCTGAAGTCAGATGGTATACATAAATGACACTCATGTTATTAGCTCCGGATTTAGTATAGGTAATCCACTGGCTGTCTGGTGAATAGTTTACTTCATAGAACTCTCCTTCCGGATTCTGCATGACAGTCCGTTTCGCTTTTGAGGCAATATCAACTTCTACGATACGGTTTTTACGGTCGGTATAAAGTATTTTCTTGCTGTCCGGGCTCCACATCAGTTGGCGGATATAAGTATCATTGTTTTGGGTCAGTTGGATGGGATCACCCCCTTCGACAGATTGCAGCCAGATTTCAGTTTCACCGGTACGGTCACTGATATAGGCTATTTGTTTACCGTTCGGACTCCATTCTCCTTCCCGTTCATTGGCTCCCGGGGTGCGGGTGATATCACGGGTTACCCCTTTTTCGGCAGGGACATCGAATACCTCTCCGCGGGCAGTTACTGCCAGGCGGTGCCCATCCGGTGAAAGACTGGCGGCAGTCAGGTTATCTGCTACCCGTTTCATTTCTTTTCGGGCATAGATATTGTCTGAAGTCAGCGTGATGGAGATTTTTTCTGATTTGCGCGTTTTAGGATCCAGTTTATAGAGGTATCCTCCATGTTCGTAGACAATTATTTGTCCGTTACTGCTGGGGAATTTTACATCATAATCCGTATAGTGGGTTACTTTTTCAGTTTGTTTGGTCCGGATATTATAAACAAAGATATTCATGGTGCGATCCCGATCGGAAATAAAGTAGATTTCCTCTCCTATCCACATAGGGATAATATCTTGTGCAATATTATTGGTGATATTCTCTACTTTCTTGGCAGCCGGATCATAAATCCAAATGTCATCTGCCATGCCACCGCGATAATATTTCCAATTACGGAATTCTCGCATAACCCGGTTGTAAGCCAGCTTTTTTCCATCGGGGGAATAGCTGCAAAAACCTCCTTCGGGTAATGGAATCACTTCGGACATTCCTCCGTTTTTTGATATACTCCACAGCTTGCCATCGAAACCGTCACTGATACGATTGCGGTAGACTATGTTTTTCCCATCAGGTGTCCAAGTCATTACAATGTTATTGGGACCCATTCGGTCTCCTAAGTCATCCCGGCTGTTTGTTGCTGTATAGGTAAGCCGTTGGGGTTCGCCTCCATCGGTTGGAATCAGATATACTTCAGTGTTACCGTCATATTGACCGGTGAAAGCAATTGATTTTCCATCCGGAGAAAAACGTGCGAACATTTCATAACCGATATGAGAAGTCAGCTTTTGTGCTTCTCCTCCATTCAAAGGTGCTTTGTACAGATCTCCGGCGTAAGAAAAGACAATGTCGGAGCCATTGGTAGCGGGGAAACGGAGTAACCTAGCCTCATCGGCATGTCCGGTGAAAGCTGTTCCTGCCAGTAACAGGGAGAATAATAGCTTTTTGTTCATTTTATTTAGGGTTTGATTTTCGTTGGAAACAAAGTTAGGTATTATTATTTAGATTATAAGATGGTAGTTGTCTCTTTTTTACGTAAATTTGTCATCTGTCCTGATTAATGAACTAACTTAATGATATATGTTATGAAAAATCGAAACCTCTTTCTTTTAACCAGTGGATTAGCATTTCCTCTATTAGGTGCTTATGCTCAGAAAACTCCTAAACCGAATATCATTTATATTATGTGTGATGATATGGGTTATGGTGATTTAGGGTGTTACGGTCAGCCCTATATCAGTACACCGAATATTGATAATATGGCTAAAGAAGGTATGCGTTTTACACAAGCGTATGCCGGTAGTCCGGTGAGTGCTCCATCACGTGCGTCATTTATGACCGGGCAACATTCCGGACATTGTGAAGTACGTGGGAACAAAGAGTACTGGCGCGATGCCCCTGTTGTGATGTATGGAAATAATAAGGAATATGCCGTGGTGGGGCAACATCCATACGATCCCGGTCATGTGATTATACCTGAAATAATGAAAGATAACGGTTATACTACCGGTATGTTTGGTAAATGGGCAGGGGGCTATGAGGGATCTGTGTCTACGCCGGACAAACGGGGTATTGATGAATATTATGGTTATATTTGTCAGTTTCAGGCTCATTTATATTATCCGAATTTCCTGAACCGGTATAGTAAATCGGCTGGTGATACGGCAGTGGTTCGTGTAGTGATGGATGAGAATATCAACTATCCTATGTTTGGTAAGGACTATTTCAAACGTCCGCAATATTCTGCGGATATGATCCATGAAGAAGCAATGAAATGGTTGGATAAACAGGATGGCAAGCAACCTTTCTTTGGTATTTTTACTTATACGCTTCCTCATGCAGAGCTGGCGCAGCCCGAAGATTCTATTCTGACAGGTTATCAAAAGAAGTTTTTTGAAGATAAAACTTGGGGTGGACAGGAAGGATCAAGATATAATCCGTCGGTACACACCCATGCGCAGTTTGCCGGCATGATTACTCGCTTGGATTATTATGTAGGAGAAGTTTTGAACAAATTAAAGGAGAAAGGACTGGACGAAAATACCATTGTGATTTTTACCAGTGATAACGGCCCCCATGAAGAAGGGGGAGCTGACCCTACCTTCTTTGGTCGTGATGGCAAACTTCGTGGATTGAAACGTCAATGTTATGAAGGGGGGATTCGTATTCCGTTCATTGTGCGTTGGCCGGGTAAAGTACCCGAAGGAACGGTTAATGATCATCAGTTAGCTTTTTATGACTTGATGCCTACATTTTGTGACTTGGCAGGTGTGAAGAATTATGTAAAGAAGTACACTAACAAGAAAAAAGATGTGGATTATTTTGATGGTATTTCTTTTGCTCCGACTTTGTTAGGGCAGGAAGGACAGAAGAAACATGATTTCTTGTATTGGGAATTTGATGAAACCGATCAGATTGGTGTACGTATGGGAGACTGGAAGATGGTAGTGAAAAAAGGAACTCCTTTCCTTTACAATCTTGCTACAGATATTCATGAAGACCATGATATCGCTGCCGGACATCCGGATATTGTGAAACAAATGAAAGAGATTATCAGAACACAGCATACTCCGAATCCTCATTTCTCTGTGACTTTGCCTTCATTTGAATAGTATAAGTCGGATTGAGTTGTTCTGATGTTTTTATTTTGTCAAGCGCGGCATTTTTGTTTTAAATATAGAATCTGACAAAAATGCCGCAGACTTGATTTATTTTATTCGGAATTATTATTGCAGTGTCAGCGTCTTTACTTGTAATTCAGCATCTTTAGAATTACCCCCTACCATTATATCGAAGTTTCCGGCTATGGTGCGCATGGTATTTGTCTGCGCGTCCCACCATTCCAATTGTTTGGGTGTTAACTCTAATTCTACATTGACTGTTTTTCCTGCAGGAATTTGTACACGTTTGAAAGCACGCAGTGTTTTAACCGGTCCTTCCGCATCTTCTTGTTTTTTCAGATATACCTGTACTACTTCTTCCCCGTCACGATTACCGGTATTGGTTACAGGAACAATAATTTTGGCAGTTTCTCCTACTTTAATCGTTTGCTCCAGTTTGATGTTACCATAGTTAAAAGTGGTATAACTCAAACCATAACCGAATGGGAAAAGAGGATCACCTTTAAAATAACGGTAAGTACGTCCTGTCATATTATAATCTTCAAAATCGGGTAATTGTGCCGTATTCCGGTAGAAAGTTACCGGCAGACGTCCGGCGGGATTGTAATCGCCGAACAAGACTTCGGCAGCAGCTTTACCTCCGGATTGTCCCGGATACCATGCTTGTAAAATGGCCTGACAATATTTGGTTTCGGGTTCCATGGCAATGGGTGATCCGGAAAAATTAACGAAAATAACTTTTTTCCCGGCATCACAGAGTGCTTTTATCAATTCACGCTGAACAGCCGGAAGTTCGATGTCAGTACGGTCTCCTTTGCGGAATCCCGGTAAATTGACACCCATCTCCTCTCCTTCCAAACTTGGAGATATACCGCCTGCAAATATAACTATATCAGCATCTTTCACTTTTGCTACCGTGTTTTTAATGTTGACTTCTTCTTTAAATCCAAGATCGAAATTCAACTGTGCATCTCCACTAAAGTATTGGAAGCGGATTTCTATATCGTATGGCTTGCCGGCTTCTGCATGCATGGCGTAAGCTTGTCCCCTGCCCCCATGTTTGTTGGTGAATTTCTTTACTTCTTCACCATTTATCAATAATTGTGTAGCTCCACAACTATAGAAGTTGAAAATAACCTCTCCTGTTTCCTGGGGGGTGAACACACTTTGATAGACGGCCGAGAAATCGGTCAGGTTCACACCGGGAGCAAATACGGTAGCTCCGGAAGTGCAAAGACGGAACGGTGTGGTAAGTTGTGCGGTGGCTACCGCATTTCCTTCATATTCCTTGTTGTTCCAATAGCGGGCGGAGAATCCTGGACCTTCTTTAGAAGTACACTGGCTGAAAACGCTTCTGATTAATGAGCGCTCCACCCAGCTGCAACCTTGTTCATAGATCAGCTTGTCGTTCTCTCCCATGGCTGAGCGGATACCTTCCAATAAGGTGATCGTATGTTTGGGAGTACCGTTATAATTACCCCATTGCATCACAGAATCATTTGCGTTAGGTCCCATGACGGCGATGGTTTGTCCACCGCGTTTCAGTGGCAGGATATTATTTTTGTTCAGTAACAGCGTCATTGATTTGCGTGCTATATCTAGTGACAGGGAATCATGTTCTGCCGAGCAAACCACTGAATAAGGAATTTTAGTCCATTCCACTTTGTCAGGATCATCCATTTCCCCCAATTCAAAGCGTGCTTTTAATAATCGTTTTACGGATACATCAATGTCCTTTTCACTGATTAATCCTTTTTTAGCGCTTTCTACCAATGCTTTATAACTGGAACCACATTCCAGATCCGTACCGCTTAATACTGCGGCGGCAGAGGCCGATTCAGCATCCGGATGTGTTTTGTGTCCTTTTTCCCGATAGAAATCGTCAATAGCGCCACAATCTGAAAGTACAATGCCGTCATATCCCCAGTCTTGACGGAGAATTTGCATCAGCAGGCGGTCACTTCCGCAACACGGATTGCCTTCCAAACGGTTGTAGGCACACATTACCTCCTTTACTTTTGCTTCTTTTACTAATGCTTCGAAAGGTACAAGATAAGTTTCATGCAAGTCACGCGGTTTGATATTTTCCGCATTGAACTCATGACGATTCCATTCCGGCCCTGAATGGACGGCAAAGTGTTTGGCACAAGCGTGTATTTTATCGTATTTTTGATTAGCATCCATGCATTGCAATCCTTTCACCACATTTACCCCCATGACACTTGTCAGATAAGGATCTTCCCCATACGTTTCAATACCTCTCCCCCATCTGGGATCGCGATAAATATTGACGGTGGGTGTCCACATGGTCAGGCCTTGATACCGTTCGTAGCTTCCCGCCGCCGAGTATGCGGCATTTTTGGCCCGGGCTTCATCCGAAACTGCGGTATAGATGGTATGTATGGCATCGGGCTCAAAAGAGGCCGCCATACCTATAGGCTGAGGAAAGACGGTGGCCAGTCCGCTCCGTGCCACTCCGTGCAAGGCTTCGTTCCACCAATTATAAGGTTTAATGCCTAATCTTTCGACAGGTTTGGAGTTGTCCATCATTAAGGCAACTTTTTCTTCTAGAGTAAGTTGTTGCAATAAATCCTCTGCCCGTTCTTCGGGAGATAAACTGCTGTCTTTATAAGCCGGTTGATTGTTACAGCCGCTTAGCATCACAAGGGAAGCAAATAAATATAGAATTTTGTTTCTCATAGTAAAATGGTAAAAATGATTAGTTACACGGCAAAAATAGAATAATTATGAAAAAAGTCCGTGTATTTTTTGATTAAAAAGGTGGAAGATATTGTTTTTTATACAAAAAGGTGGGATAGATATAAAAAGTTTCCGGCCGGATACATCGTACCGACCGGAAACGTATGAGATACAGCAAATAATGACTATTTATATTCTGCCCAATCTATCAGGCGCATATCCCCTTTCTTGGCCAGCGTATCATGCATAGCCAATGCAGCCGGAATACAATGAGGAGTTTGTCCTTTGGAAGACATTTTTACATAATCCCAAAGAATGTTCTTATAATCCGGATGTGCACAATTTTCGATGATAGCCTTGGCGCGTTCTACCGGGCTCTTGCCGCGTAAGTCGGCAACACCTTGTTCAGTAATAAGGATATTGACATCGTGTTCACTGTGATCTTCGTGAGAAACCATAGGAACGATGGCACTGATTTTTCCTTCTTTTGCCACAGACGGGCAAGTAAAGATGGAAATATAGGCATTGCGGGTAAAGTCACCTGAGCCACCAATACCATTCATCATTTTGGTGCCGCTGATGTGAGTAGAATTTACATTACCGTAAATATCTGCTTCGATGGCTGTATTGATAGATATAACACCAAGACGACGGATAATTTCCGGGTTGTTTGAGATTTCAGACGGACGCATGACCAGTTTGTCACGGAAGAAGTCGATATCATCATAAATACCTTGCAGACATTCGTTGGTGACAGTCAATGAACAGGTACTTCCAAATTTTACACGTCCTTGGCGAATCAGGTCCACCACTGCGTCTTGTAATACTTCCGTATACATTTCGAAGGCGGGAATTGTTTTGTCTCGTCCCAAAGCACCCAATACGGCATTAGCAATGTTACCTACTCCACTCTGTAATGGCAGGAAGCTTGCAGGAATAATACCCCGTTTCATGTCAGCTGCCAGGAAGTCGGCAACATTTTGTCCAATCTGGTCGGTGATAGGATCCGGTGCGGTAAATGAACGGGCCTGGTCAGGGGTGTTTACTTCCACTACGCCGATGATTTTTTTCGGGTCTACCTGTACATAAGGCAGACCGATACGGTCGCTGGGTTTGTAAATAGGAATTTCACGACGGTAAGGCGGGTCAAGCGGTTCATAAACATCGTGCAGGCCCATACCGTTTTTACTGTGGGCAGCGTTCAATTCGATGATCACTTTATCTGCCAGACGTGCAATAGTCGGTGCAATTCCACCGGCGGCTGTCAGATAAACTTTGCCGTCGGGAGTGATTTCACACGCTTCCAGAATAGCGACATCTACTTTACCCATGAACCCGTAACGTACCTCCTGTGCCATTTGTGACAGATGGATATCGTTGTATGCTATTTCGCCGTTATTTACGGCTTTTCGGAAATCGGGGTTGGTGGTGTAAGGAGCACGGTAACGGATTGCCTTGACCCTGGATAAGATGCCGTCTGTAGCATCTCCTGTAGAAGCACCGGTAAAGATACTAATTTGAAAAGGGTTACCTTTGGCATGTTCTTCTTCTGCTATTTTTGCGACTTCGGGTGTTACGGCTTTCGGTGTTCCTGCCGGAGTAAAGCCGCTGAGTCCAATGTTGTAGCCATGCTTGATATAGCTGGCTGCTTCGGCTGCGGAAATAATATTAAATCCCATGATATTCAATGTGTTATTCTTATTAGTATAGTTGTTATTAATATTTGCGATTAAAAATCTCTGAATAAATAAAAGCACGTCGTGCCTCTTCTTTAGTACTCAGTCTTATAGGAGTCCGGTCTTCCCTTTTGTTCTCTTTCCGGGGTGAATCTGTTGGTTTCTTGACCATCGGCTGATGCTGCATGCGGGGAGTCTGAGGTGTGCGGACTGTTTGAACGGAAGAAACAGGAAGGTCCTCCTCTATGTTCTCCTGCTCTATTTCAGGAAATATATCTGCAAGCACTTTCTTTGGAGAAGGTGTTTTCTTCTCTTTGCCTGTTTTTGAGATTTGTTGCACGATGGCTGCAACAATGATTATTATAAATATGATAACCTGAATGATATCCATACTTTCCTTATTATATAATGAATGCTCAAAGTTAGAAAAATATTTCATAACTAACTCTATAAAAGGGCATAAAAAAAGGAAGAGAACTTCACAGTTGTCTTCCCCTATTTTTTTAACCTAAACCTTAACTATGAAAAAATCTAATGTTTTTCGGAAGCAAATATGCGAATTATAATAATACGTTGGTAACGTTAACGGTTTTTTTTGTTCACTGGTTATAATTATTTAACAGTTAAATGCATAATTCTCTTATAATATTCAATTTTCGGCTCTTTTATTCGTTTAATTTGTCGGTAACTCCGTATCTTTGCCTACGAAACCATAAAACAGAGAAAATATGAAAGAAACAACAGGAGCAGACTTTAAATCTGCAACTGATTCCGAAAACAAGAAATTGTTTATTGAAACTTACGGATGCCAGATGAATGTTGCTGATAGTGAAGTGATTGCTTCTATTATGCAAATGGCAGGCTACCATGTATGCGAAACATTGGATGAAGCGGATGCTGTATTTATGAATACCTGTTCCATTCGCGACAATGCAGAACAAAAGATTCTGAACCGTCTGGAGTTTTTCCATTCTATGAAGAAAAACAAACGCCGGAATCTGATTGTCGGTGTGTTGGGCTGCATGGCAGAACGTGTAAAAGATGATTTGATCGAGAACCATCATGTAGATCTTGTCGTAGGACCGGATGCCTATCTCACTTTGCCCGATTTGGTCGCTTCGGTGGAAGCGGGGGAGAAAGCCATTAATGTGGAGCTTTCTACTACAGAAACCTATCGTGAGGTAATTCCGTCCCGTATTTGCGGCAATCATATCTCCGGGTTTGTATCCATTATGCGTGGTTGCAATAATTTCTGTCATTATTGTATTGTACCGTATACCCGTGGGCGTGAGCGCAGCCGTGATGTGGAAAGTATTCTGAATGAGGTGCGTGACTTGGCAGACAAAGGTTATAAAGAAGTAACGTTGCTGGGACAGAATGTGAATTCTTATCGTTTTGAGAAAGAGGGTGAAATAATTACTTTCCCGATGCTGCTCCGCACAGTGGCCGAGGCGGTTCCGGACATGCGTGTTCGTTTTACCACTTCACATCCCAAGGATATGAGTGATGAAACCTTGCAAGTCATTGCGGAAACGCCTAATGTATGCAAGCATATTCATTTACCGGTACAGAGCGGCAGTTCGCGCATATTGAAGCTGATGAACCGCAAATATACGCGTGAGTGGTATTTGGAAAGGGTAGCGGCTATTCGCCGTATCATTCCCGATTGTGGTCTGAGTACTGATATTTTCTCCGGCTATCATTCGGAAACGGAAGAAGACCATCAGGAATCTCTATCCTTGATGCGTGAGTGTGCGTACGATTCCGCCTTTATGTTTAAATATTCCGAACGTCCCGGAACATATGCTTCCAAGCATCTGCCGGATGATGTACCCGAAGAGGTTAAGATACGCCGGCTGAATGAAATCATTGAATTGCAGAACCGTCTTTCTGCCGAAAGTAATGCCCGTGATGTAGGCAAGACTTTCGAAGTGATGGTAGAAGGTGTTTCCAAGCGTTCCAGAGAGCAGCTTTTTGGCCGTACACAGCAAAACAAGGTGGTGGTCTTTGATCGTGGGAATCATCGTATCGGTGATTTTGTCCATGTACGCATTACTGAAGCCAGTTCGGCCACATTGAAAGGAGAAGAGGTGTTCTGATGGGGAGAAAAGAAGAATATAAGGAAAAGAACTTGCAATATTTGCAAGTTCTTTCTACACAGGAAGGTATTTGTCCTTTACCTTGTAATATGTTTTATAAAGTATTGCAGACAGGTACGGGTACAGTTTCACCTACAATCCGAAGTATTGTCACCGTTCATTATCGGGGAAGTCTGATAAACGGAAAAGAGTTTGATAATTCCTATGACCGTAACTGTCCCGAAGCTTTCCGGCTGTGTGATGTCATAGAGGGATGGCAGCTGGCGCTTCAACGTATGCATGTAGGAGATAAATGGGTGGTTTATATTCCTTATACTATGGGATATGGCAACCGTACAAGCGGGCCGATTCCTGCTTTCTCTACATTAATATTTGAGGTGGAACTGCTGGGCATTGCATAATGCCTCCGGTTATCGGTTATGCAGTCTGTCATTCATCCGGTCTTCGTAACCGTCACGATATTTCTTTTCGGGCATAACAATCCATAAGATTATATAGACAATAATGCCCGAAAAGGCTGTGAAAACCGTGGCAAATGAATAGATAATGCGCACTACCGTAACATCCCAGCCAAAATAATCAGCCAGTCCCGCACATACTCCGGCTAGCATTCTGTTGTTGGAACGGGTCAGTTTTTTATTTTCCATTTTCGTTTCTTTTTAAGTTATCTGCACAAATGTAGGAAAAGTAAAAACGAATTATTAACTTATACTCTTAAAAGTACTTAAAGGATAGTCCTTCTCATTCAATTTATTTGTTATTTTGCAGCAAATTAGGGCAAAAAGTGGATATACTCAAAATAAATACTTGTCCGTTGTGCGGCGGAAAACATTTGGGACATGCAATCACTTGTACGGATCACTATGCTTCGGGTGAACAATTCAATTTGGTTCGCTGCGATGATTGTGGCTTTATTTTTACACAAGGTGCACCCGTGGAAGCCGAGATAGGGCGATATTATGAGACCCCCGATTATATTTCACACACTGATACCCGCAAGGGGCTGATGAACCGTGTATACCATGAGGTACGCAAGTATATGCTGTCACGCAAAGCCAAGCTGATAAAACGGACATCCGGTTTGAGTAAAGGTACTTTGTTAGACATAGGTACCGGTACCGGATATTTCAGTAATGCTATGAAGGAGCGCGGATGGCGGGTGAAAGCGATAGAGAAAAGTCCGCAGGCGCGTTCGTTTGCCAAAGAGCATTTTGAATTGGATGTAGATACGGAGGATGCTTTGGCGGGATATGCCGATCATTCTTTTGATGCCATAACTTTATGGCATGTGATGGAGCATCTGGAACATCTGAATGAAACGTGGGAGAAATTATTCAAGCTGTTGAAAGAGAGGGGAGTATTGATAGTGGCTGTGCCTAATCCCAGTTCGTATGATGCGGAAAAGTATAAGGAATGGTGGGCGGCATACGATGTGCCCCGTCATTTATGGCATTTTACACCTTCCGTCATGCAACAATTCGGTGTCAAGCATGGTTTTAAATTAGCGGAACAGCATCCGATGCCTTTTGATGCTTTTTATGTATCCATGTTGACGGAAAGATATAAAGGCAGCCGTTTGTCCTTTTTGAAGGGAATGTGGACGGGCCTGTTGGCCTGGTTCAGTTCACTGGCGAAAAAAGAACGCAGTAGTTCAATGATTTATGTATTCAGAAAGAAGTGATTATGGGAAAAAAATCAGGGTCCTTTTTCGATATGCAGTTCATTACCTCCAGCATCAGTACAATGCTGGTGTTGCTCTTGTTGGGGATGGTGGTATTCTTTGTGCTGTCTGCCAATAACTTATCCAAGTATGTACGCGAGAACATCAGTTTCTCCGTACTCATCAGCGATGATATGAAAGAAGCGGACGCTTTGAAATTCCAGAAAAAATTGAATGAGGAACCTTTTGTGAAAGAAACTTCCTATATATCGAAGGAGCAGGCGTTGAAAGAGCAGAGCGAAGCGATGGGTACAGACCCGGCTGAATTCTTGGGATATAATCCTTTTACAGCTTCTATTGAAATAAAACTGAATGCCGATTATGCCAATTCGGACAGCATTTCTTGGATAGAGCAGAAAATTATGCAGAACAAGAAAGTAATGGAAATCAACTATCCTCAGGATTTACTGGATGCAGTGAACAGCAATATACGGAAAATCAGTTTTTTGCTATTGGGACTGGCTGCGCTGCTTACCCTTATTTCTTTTGCGCTGATTAATAACACCATCCGTCTGGCTATTTATTCCAAACGTTTTCTGATTCATACCATGAAACTGGTAGGGGCAAGCTGGGGATTTATCCGTCGTCCTTTTTTGGTGCGGAATATATGGATAGGGATACTGGCCGCTGCCATGGCAGATGCGGCATTGATAGGAATGGCCTATGCGTTGGTAAGATATGAACCCGAATTGATTGAGATTATTACCCCTATGACCATGCTTATGGTAATGGGTTCTGTTTTTGTGTTTGGTGTGGTTATTACCTTTATGTGTGCATATATATCAATCAACAAATACTTGCGCATGAAAGCTAGTGCGTTGTATTACATTTAATAATAAAAGGATATGGATAGACAAAAATTCGCCTTTGATAAAACTAATTTTATATTGCTTGCCATAGGTATGGCAGTGATTATTGTCGGTTTTCTGCTGATGACAGGACCTAGTTCGACAGAAGGATATTTTGAGCCGGATATTTTTAGTGTACGTCGCATCAAAGTGGCGCCCGCAGTATGTTTCTTTGGCTTTATCTTTATGATTTATGGCATTGTCCGCAAGCCAAAGGACAAGACAGAAGTGGTTAACTCTTGATTTTTTTAATTTTTAATTTTTAAAGAATGGAATGGTTTGAGGCATTGATCCTTGGTGTGCTCCAAGGATTGACAGAGTATTTGCCGGTCAGCAGTAGTGGTCATCTGGCTATCGGTTCGGCATTGTTTGGCATACAAGGGGAAGATAATCTGACTTTTACCATAGCAGTGCATGTGGCTACGGTACTCAGTACTTTGGTTATATTATGGAAAGAAATAGGCTGGATATTCCGTGGCTTGTTCAAGTTTGAGATGAATGCGGAGACAAAATATGTGATCAATATCCTGGTATCCATGATTCCTATCGGCATTGTGGGTGTGTTTTTTAAAGATTATGTGGAAGAAATTTTCGGTTCCGGCTTGCTCATTGTAGGTTGTATGCTGTTATTGACAGCTTTGCTTCTTGCTTTCTCTTATTATGCAAAACCTCGTTTGAAAGAGAACATCAGCATGAAGGATGCGTTTATTATAGGTCTGGCACAGGCTTGTGCCGTGATGCCGGGATTATCCCGTTCGGGTACTACCATTGCTACCGGTTTGTTGTTGGGAGACAACAAGGCGAAACTGGCTCAGTTCTCTTTCCTGATGGTGATTCCTCCTATATTGGGTGAGGCGTTGCTGGATGGTATGAAGATTGTAAAAGGAGCTGCAGCCGGCACATCAGATATATCTGTATTGTCATTGATTGTAGGTTTTCTGGCAGCTTTCATATCGGGCTGTGTAGCTTGTAAGTGGATGATTAATATTGTGAAGAAAGGTAAGTTGATTTATTTTGCTATCTATTGTGCCATAGCCGGTGCCGTTACGATAGCGTGCACATTGATGTAATTGGATGAATTTTAAAGAAGGAGAAGTATTATACTTTGATAAACCGCTGAAATGGACCTCATTTGCAGTGGTGAACAAGATAAGATACCATATTTGCCGCAAACTGGGCGTGAAGAAAATAAAAGTGGGACATGCCGGGACATTAGACCCGCTGGCTACCGGGGTGATGATTATTTGTACAGGCAAGGCAACGAAACGCATCGAAGAGTTCCAGTATCATACCAAAGAATACATTGCCACCTTGCAGTTGGGGGCTACCACACCTTCATTCGACCTGGAGAAGGAGATAGATGCTACCTATCCTACGGAACATATCACCCGCGAGTTGGTAGAGGAAGTCTTGCAGCGTTTTATCGGCAGGATAGAACAGATTCCGCCTGTTTTCTCGGCTTGTAAGGTAGATGGTAAACGCGCTTACGATTTGGCTCGAAAAGGTGAGGATGTGGAGTTGAAAGCCAAGACGTTGATTATAGACGAGATAGAGTTGCTGGAATGTAATCTGCCTGAGATTAAAATCAGGGTAGTGTGCAGCAAGGGCACTTATATCCGTGCATTGGCCCGTGATATTGGCGAAGCTTTGAATAGCGGTGCTCATTTGACAGGGCTGATACGTACCCGGGTGGGGGATGTGAGACTGGAAGACTGTTTGTCGGTGGAAAGTTTTCCGGAATGGCTTGACCAACAAGAGATTGAAGAAGTTATAAACGAATAAGGAGAGATAAGATGAAACTGTCGCAATTTAAATTTAAACTGCCGGAGGATAAAATAGCTTTGCATCCGGCTAAGTATAGAGATGAGTCGCGCCTGATGGTTGTTCACAAATCAACAGGTAAGATTGAACACAAGGTATTCAAGGATATCCTGGACTATTTTGATGATAAAGATGTGTTTATCTTTAATGATACGAAAGTTTTCCCTGCGCGTTTGTATGGAAATAAGGAAAAGACCGGTGCCCGTATCGAGGTATTTTTGTTGCGCGAGCTGAATGAGGAACTTCGCTTGTGGGATGTGCTGGTAGATCCTGCCCGTAAGATCCGTATCGGTAACAAGCTTTATTTTGGTGACGATGATTCCATGGTGGCCGAAGTGATTGACAACACCACTTCCCGCGGACGTACCCTGCGTTTCCTGTATGACGGCTCTCACGACGAGTTCAAGAAAGCATTGTATGCGTTGGGAGAGGCTCCGCTGCCCAGTTTCATCCGTCGTCCGGTAGAAGAGGAAGATGCCGAACGTTTCCAGACTATCTTTGCCAAGAACGAAGGGGCTGTGACAGCTCCCACTGCCGGACTTCATTTCAGCCGCGAGTTGATGAAGCGTATGGAAATCAAAGGTATAGACTTTGCTTTTGTGACGATGCATGCCGGACTGGGTAATTTCCGCGAGATTGATGTGGAGGACCTTACCAAGCATAAGATGGATTCGGAGCAGATGTATGTCAATGCGGATGCGTGCCGTATTGTGAATAATGCCAAGGATGAAGGAAAGAATATTTGTGCGGTAGGAACGACAGTGATGCGCACGATAGAGACTGCGGTAGGTACGGATGGTCATCTGAAAGAATTTGACGGATGGACCAATAAGTTCATTTTCCCTCCTTATGATTTCTCGGTAGCCAACAGCATGGTTACTAACTTCCACCTGCCTCTCTCCACTTTGCTGATGCTGGTAGCTGCCTACGGTGGTTATGATCTGGTGATGGAGGCTTATCACACAGCGTTGAAGGAAGATTACCGTTTCGGTACTTATGGCGACGCTATGTTGATTTTGGATAAGTAATACCGGTTGGAGCAGCGTATGAGGGTTTATTTGGGACTTGGAACCAATCTGGGTGATAAAGAATCAAATCTGCATGTTGCTGTCCGGAAGATAAATGAGCGGATAGGGGAGGTTACTGCCCTTTCCGCTTTTTATGTTACCGCCCCTTGGGGGTTTTCTTCTGAAAATTCTTTTCTGAATGCTGCCTGTTGCGTGGAGAGTGTGCTTCCTCCCTTGGATATATTGCGGGAAACACAGGAGATAGAGCGTGAATTAGGCCGGATGAAGAAGTCGGCGGGAGGTAATTATAGTGACCGCCTGATTGATATAGATATTTTGTTGTACGGCGATTTAATACTGCATACGCCGGAATTGGAAATCCCTCATCCCCTGATGACTGAACGGAGGTTTGTCATGGACCCGCTGGCGGAGATTGCATCGGATGTGGTGCATCCGGTATTGGGAAAAAGGCTGGGGGAGCTTTAAACCTGTAAGAGTATATTAATTAAAAGAGGACGGAAAATTCTTCAAATCCGTCATTGTGGTGTAGATAGCTGATTGATAGTGTATTGTTATGAAGGATTCGTAATAGAATCCTTCATAAATGTTTCAGGGAAATATGTCCAGTATGGAATAATCTCTCCAAATTTCTTGTGTGGTGACGCTCGTCACTCCGGAATCAGGGTAACGTTGGCAAAATTCTTCTGTTCTGTCTTCTCGTATAATTAGGAATTTGTTTTTGTAGCTCACTTCGTATCCATATTTTTTTATTATACTTTGGGTTTGCATGATGAGTGAGTCTACTCTACATTTGTAGGTCCCTTCATATCCTTTTCTCCCATCGGGAAAAGTCATGGTAAATAGTCGGGTCTGGTTGTCGAATGTATAGCGTGTACCGTTTCTGTTTTTCAGTTCCTGCATCAGTTCTTTTTCTATATTTTGTTTGGTTTGTGTGTCTTGTGCTTCTACTCGTACTTCCGGTTTGACATAAGGATGAGCTCCGTTTTCCACTTCCACATCCTTGCTTCCCCACATGGTGGTTTGTATTTTTATTATTTTTACCAGTTTGTTATTCTTGTCCAGCACATGTATAGATGATTCTCCTTCGCAAAGTGGAAAGATACATACGACACCGAAATGTTCGATTCCGAAATATTCCGTTTTCAGTTTTTCTGGATCGTTGTTCTTTATTGTGTAACCATTTGTTTGTTCGCCCAAGGAGGCATTGAATGGATGGCCTACGTAAGCTTTGTATTCACTCACAATATCTGTTCCTTCTTCCGGTTCCGGAGGGAGGATTTCTTCTTTGTCTGAGCATCCCGATAACAGTGTCAGACATAATACTAGCGTTAGTGTCAGGGCGTGTATTACGTCCTGACTGAGGTTATTTCTTTTGAATGTCATAGATCATTTGTTGTTCTTGTGTATAATATACAATGTTTACGTCTTCTGTATCTGTGTGGAAGATTACATCACAGTTTATACCGTTGTTTGCTTTAAAATAGACGGCCGAAGAACCTTTTCCCCATCCCATGTTGACAGACCAATATAAATCACTATTTGGTGAACTCGATTTTTTGGTAGTACAGTATCCGTCAATAATCCAACCATGACCCGGTTTGTCTTTGTATGGATCTTTTGTGATAGGGAGACGATTGTTGTCAACATAGTGTCCGTTTCCATAAAGAAGTATTGGATTATAATTTTGTAATGACTGTTTAGCCAGTTCCGGATTGAATCCTGTGCTTCCTGAGTAGGTAGTCATTGTTTGAAGATATTCCAACATGCCTTCCGTTGGGGTTGAGGTTGAAGCGATACCTCTTTTTATAATTGGGTTATTGTCCTCGTCATAGGTATTAAAATCTACATAGTTAGGAAATGAGCGAGTTTTATTGTATATAGCTCTTAACAAACTGGCAGTCATTTCGATTAAATCAGGTGAGCTGTAGTATGTAATTGTTTTTTGAGCGGTCAGGTAGTCCCAATCTATTAAAATTTGTCTACCTGCTGCTGTTTCTCCCACCATGACTGGTTTCAGTATACTGAATAATGTAGCAACCGCTATATTTCCACATCCCACTAAATAATGCCCCTGATATGTTCCCATATGCCCGTCCCATATATTTCCTATGGGCATTTGATCGTTGTAAGGTGCTTCTTGATGCCATACAATATCTGATATGGGAGGTACCATAGATACAATTCGTGAAGGAATTTTGCTTATATCAATGCCATTGATAGGATTATATTCTCTTGAATTGCTGTTATCAATAATAGTAATATTTCTTTTTATGATGTCTTCTGTAATTTGTTCCTTGGATATATTTAGGGATTGGCTGATTTTGTCGAGAGTGGAACTTCTTTTCTCTGATTTAAGTTTTTC
>OHSO01000572.1_pt1 | contig 20446 bp, 17 predicted proteins | sample 1578651 | NCBI WGS metagenome assembly OHSO01 (sample SAMEA3879524, study PRJEB24766) | human gut metagenome | biome: human-associated habitat; feature: feces | place: USA | collected 1985/1987 | reverse complement strand
GGAGCTTGACGCAGAATGAACTTATTATAGCCGAGAGTTTGTCTATAGGTTGATCAAGAATTAGTATTAAATGGTGTTTAGTATAAGTATAATTCGTATGCTTAATGCGTAACTTTTACGCTATGGATTTTATTATACTGCATTTATTTACAAATGTAAATAGCTGTATGTCATATTGCTGCGGTATTTCAACGGGTGAATTATTTTTCTTCAAATTATTGTAGGGGGACGGGTTTCTGTCAAGAATCGCGACAACTATTTTTCTATGTACCCAATTTATCTATTGTAAACAAAATAACCTGTTTTCAAAGAATTCAAAATTTTTGAAAACAGGTTATTTTTATTATAAAACGCCTTGCGGCGCGGGACGGGAATCCGCCCCCTACATTATATACTCCTATCTTACGGAACAAAATAATTACGAATCACGCATTGATTTACATTTTGTCAAAAAACGCCGTAACGAACAGCATTGCCGAATTTGCGAAAAGAACCGTTTCATTTGTCGAATAGCATACTTTGTTGTCGCAGTAGCACTTCGCACGAGGTGTTCCTCTCGGGATATTCCATCTCGCGAACGGATCCTTTGCATCGTCGTCCGCACACACGCCTATGACGAGAAGTCCCGGTACGGGGTCATCCGTTTCGGAAAATGCCGAAAGCCTATGGTGCGGATTCCTTACGGGATTGACGCCTACGCCCGTGATAAAACACTGACCGAGCGGATTTTTTCCGAGGATATAGTCGAACTGACTTGCGGCGGCGTTGACATATTCTCTGCTGTGGAAAAAGATATTCGCAACGATAAGCACCATTGCGCGGTCAAGGACGTTTATATTGGTGAAGTAGTTATACTCCGAGGGCGCTTGTGCGGTTTCAAAGCCGTTGTGCTCGGAAAGACCGATGATATTGTCGGCTTCAATTCGGAATTGGAGGCGTATATGACGATCCACTTCGAGGTCTTTCATTTTATCTGTTGTGATATAAGCAAGTGCGCCGAAGCCGCCCGTGCCGAAGCAGGAAAATTCCGTTGCGCAGACGTTTTTATAAAGCTGATGTATCTTTCTGCGGAACGATTCTTCGCCCGTGAGCGAATAAAGCTCGCACACAGTCCAAAAGAGCGTATCCATAAGGCTTCTCGGTTTGATATCGCCGCTCGATGAATGTGTAAATTCGGGAGGGTTGACGAACTGCTGAGGTTCTTCGCAGGAAGAAAGCCATATCCAGCCGCTGAAAGCTGCAGACTGGAGCAGGTCGGCGAGGTCCTTGTCGAATTCCTCGTATATACTGCTTGCAAGCGCTGCAACAGCCGTAAAGCAGGCGGTCGCCTGGAACGAAACGGGCGCAACGAGCTGAAGCTCATGGTCGTTTTCGGGACGAACAAAAACACTGACATCTTTTGTCGAAACCTTGTGATAAACTCCGCCGCTCCTCGTCTGCATTTTCAGCAGCCAGACAAGCTCGGTCCTGCACTCGGCGAGGATATCGGGCATACCCTTTGGCGAATCGGGGATATTATCCCTGCTGCAAAATTCGGCAGGGAACATTTTATATGCATAAAGCATCTGCGCAAGGGCGATGCAGGCGCTCGGAACAGCCTTTACATAGCTGCCCGAATCGTGCCAGCCGCCCGAAACGTCGATGACCTTTTCGCGGTTCTCAACAAGCTCCGCAGGTTCGCAATGGCATTTCGGGTGTGCGTATTCGGGAATAATTGCAGGGTTCTCATCGCTCACCTCGCCGCAGCGGTTGTAGTAAAATCCGCGGAGCAGAGTCGCTTTAAGATTGCAGTAGGGGCGCTCACGTACATCAAATTCGTAGGAGTGTTTCCTGCCGACCTTTATGTAGTATCTTCCCGGAAGACGGAATGTGGAGAAATCCGCAATGGCGGTGTATTCTCCCGAAGCCTCGTCAAAAAGCGGCTTGGAAAGCTGCCCCGTGAGCATAGTTTTCTCAGTGGCACAATCGACAATGCTGAAATATTCTGTTTGGGTGATGCCCGTGACGATCGCCGTTTTAGGACCGTAAAGCTCATAACCGAGCTGGTTGATAAAAAGCTTAGTTTTCATATCGTCTTCACCGCCTATCGGAATGATAAAGTGTACTTTTTTCTTATTTAATTATACTATTTTATAATGAGGATTTTCTGTATAATTTTGAAAAAATTATATAATTTTGCTTGAATATACCGAGAATGTATGTTAAAATATTATGACAGTAGGAATGAAAATGTTTTCAAGTGCCAATTTTGGAAAATAAAAAAGCACCGAAAATTATCGGTGCGAAATTTATTTGAAGAGTATTTTCATATAATCGCGTTTTCCAAAAATCACTCGGTCTAAAAAGACAGAATCATTGCCGATTCGGTAAAAAGCCAAGTAGTTGTCGGAAATAATGTATCTGTAACCGCTGAAAAGGTCATTTTCAAAGAAAAGCATTTTACCCATTTCGGGTTCATGTGAGAGTAGGTCGGCTTTATCAAGTAGCTTATCTATAGTGCTTTCTGCGGCGGCAGGGTTTTTCAGAACATTTGCGATATAATCGTATATTTCGTCAAGATCATTTAAGGATTCGGGGGAGAATTTAACGTTCATTGTTTTTTCTCCTTAAAGTGCCTGCGAACCTCGGAAAGATCTGTCCAACCGTGCTTTTCGCCCGACTGCCTGCCCTTGTCAAGTTCACACATAAGCTGAAGAGCGGCTTTGGTTTTCTCGTATTCTTCCTGCTCGGCAATATCGACGATAGCATAGCGTCCTCTGCCGTTTTTGGTAAGATAAACGGGCGAACCGACAGCAACGCTGTCAAGCACGGAGGAATAATTTCTAAGGTCGGAAATAGGTATGATATTCGGCATAGCAGCATCTCCTTTTTAGAATATTATACTGCATAATAAAATAAATATCAATATTTAGCGATAAATTTTAGGAGGATAAAAAATGAACAGCATAAAAATGTCGGATAAAAGGATATCATACAGCGGAAGAATAAATTTTGATGATGAAAATGCACCTGTGTTTTACTACGCAGGTTCAAGCGCTACGTTCCGCTTCAAGGGTACAGCACTCACTGTCAAGATCAACGCTGTTATCTATTGGGGCGAGCTTTCCCTCGGCGCAGTCGTTGACGGAAAACAGTGCAGCGTGAAGCTTTCCGCCGAAAATAACGGCAGGGATATCGATGTTGTCATCGCAGAAAACCTTGAAGATACCGAACATAATGTTGTAATATATAAACAACACGCCGCAAACCAGCTTCTCACCCTCAAAGGCATTGAGACAGACGGGGAGATGCTCGATGCGCCCGAAAAGCCGAAGCTTAAAATGGAGGTCTACGGCGACAGCGTTTGTGCAGGCGAGGTCATCGAAGCCGCAGATTATGTCGGCAAATGCGACCCCGAAAACCACAACAGCCGTTACGATAATGTTTGGAACAGCTTTGTGATGCAGACCGCACGGAATATCGGCGCAGAGATACATAATATCTGTCAGGGCGGCATCGCACTCTTTGACGGAACGGGATATTTCCACTGCCCTGATTATATCGGACTTGAAAGCGTCTATGACAAGCTCTGCTATTTCCCCGAGGGCGGACTTTCGCAGTGGGATTTCTCACGCTACACACCCGATATCGTCGTAATTGCCATCGGTCAGAACGACAAGCATAACGGCAGAACCGACAGCGACGATATAAACATCTCCGACCCCGAGTACAGAAAAGTGTGGAAGACCGCGTATATCAAAATGGTTCGTGACCTCGATAAAAAGTATTCCTCACCGAAGTTTGTCCTCACGACGACAATATTGATGCACGATGCCGACTGGGATAACGCAATAGAGGAGATAAAGAACGAGCTTAACGAAATGGGCATAAAAGCATACCATAACCTCTTTACAAGAAACGGTGCGGCGACCCCCGGACACCCAAGACTTGCGGAACACAACGAAATGGCAGGGGAATTGACGAAGTTTATAGAAAAAATTAAGGATTAATGCGTAATTCGTAATGCGTAATGCGTAATTATTTTGCTTCGCAAATTTACGGCGAAAAATGAATTTCCGTAGGGGCGGATTCCATATCCGCCCGATGCAATCCACGAATTACGGCGAAACTACTGTAGGGGACGGGTTTCCCGTCCTGTGCCGCAAGGCGTGATAAAATAAACGAACAGACCTGTTTTCAAAGGTTTTTCTTGAAAACAGGTCTGTCTTTGTTTGTTCGCACATTGAAAATCCAATTAGCAATTATACTAAACACGAAAAGGGCGGATAAAAATATCCGCCCCTATGATTTACATTTATTTGCGAAGCAAACTAATTACGAATTACGCATTAAGCATTACGCATTAAATTAATTCCGAATTAGTACGAAACGCCCTGCCACTTCATTGCATCTGCAACCTTGAGGAAGCCTGCGATGTTTGCACCCATTACGAGGTTGCCTTCGTGGCCGTATTCCTTGGAAGCATTGTATGCATTGTGGAAAATGTTGATCATGATGTTCTTGAGCTTAGCGTCAACTTCTTCAAATGTCCATGAAAGTCTTTCGCTGTTCTGGGACATTTCAAGACCTGATGTTGCAACGCCGCCTGCGTTTGCAGCCTTTGCAGGTCCGAAGAGAATGCCTGCTGCCTGGAACTTTTCGATAGCCTCAGGTGTGGAAGGCATATTTGCACCCTCGGAAACTGCGATCACGCCGTTCTTGATAAGAGCGTCAGCGGATTCGCCGTCAAGCTCGTTCTGTGTTGCGCAAGGAAGAGCAATATCGCACTTGATAGTCCAGATGCCCTTGCAGCCTTCTGTATATGTAGCGTTCTTGTGGCTTGTTCTTGTAACGTATTCCTTGATTCTGCCTCTTTCAACTTCCTTGATCTGCTTAACGAGGTCAAGTTCGATTCCGTCGGGATCGTGGATATAGCCGTTGGAGTCGGAGAGTGCAACTACCTTGCCGCCGAGCTGTGTAGCCTTCTGTGTAGCGTAGATAGCAACGTTGCCCGAACCGGAGATAACAACTGTCTTGCCCTCAAAGCTGTCCTTCTTCATGCAGGAGAGCATTTCATTTGTGAAGTAGCAAACGCCGTAGCCTGTTGCTTCTGTTCTTGCGAGAGAACCGCCGTAGGAAAGTCCCTTACCTGTGAGAACGCCTGTGAATTCGTTGCGGAGTCTCTTATACTGACCGAACATATAGCCGATCTCTCTTGCGCCTGTACCGATATCGCCTGCGGGAACGTCGGTGTCTGCGCCGATATGCTTGGAAAGCTCTGTCATAAAGCTCTGGCAGAATGCCATGATCTCTCTGTCGGACTTGCCCTTAGGATCAAAGTCAGAGCCGCCCTTGCCGCCGCCCATAGGAAGACCTGTGAGGCTGTTCTTGAAGATCTGCTCGAAGCCGAGGAACTTGATTACTGATGCGCATACGGATGGGTGAAGTCTGATACCGCCCTTGTATGGTCCGATAGCGGAGTTGAACTGGCAGCGGTAACCTCTGTTTACCTGAACGTTGCCCTTGTCGTCAACCCATGAAACTCTGAACTGGATGAATCTTTCGGGTTCAACGATCCTGTCGATGATGCCGTTTGTTTCAAAGGACTTATCCTTCTCAACAACGGGTTCAAAGGATTCGAGAACTTCTCTTACTGCCTGTAAAAATTCCTTTTCGCCGGGATTGCGCTGTTCAACCTTTTCATAAACCTTCTGGAGATATGCGTTTTTGAATGCCATTTTGGTTTCCTCCCATATAATAATAGTATATAGTGCTGATGACTCACTCACAGCTTCTCGCTCCGCCGTATTTTTCGCTACGGGGAACATTACAGTTCTTATTATACACTATACATATCTGGTTTGCAAGAGTTTTTTGCCAAAAAATCAAATTTTTTATAGGTTTACAATAATTGACTGTAAATATTGAGCAAAATGACATAATGATGCAGGATTTTGAAAAATAAGTTGCATTGCAAAGGCTCGTTTTTGGGATTTTACGGAAAAAATATTGCTTCCGCACAGATTTTTTAATGGACAAGAATAGTATATCAAAAGCCTGAAATAAATACAAATTTAAGACATATTTTAGCCTTAAAACATAGATGTTGTTGAAAGTTTTGTGATAAACGTACAATATTTTTAGACATTTTGTTAAAAATAACATATTGCCAATTTGTAACCAAAATGTTATAATAGGTGTAGTATCTTGGGGCAAGGTGTGCCCTTAAATCTTTTTTATCCAACCGGAGGTGTAAATCCTATATGAAGACATTTATCTACACCGCCACCGACGTTCAGGGCAATACTGTCAAGAACGCTCGAATGACGGCTGAGGATGTAAATGACTTTTTGGAAAAGATCCATGAAAAGGGGCTTTTCTGCTCCAGCTACAAGGAAGCTTCTTCCAAAACGACAAACACTCTTCATAAGTTCACGACAAAAGAGCTCTCCAATGACTGCAGACAGCTCAGCGCAATGCTGACATCGGGACTCACACTCGTCAAAGCGCTCGATATCCTGTATAAAGAGCAGGAAAAGAAAGCACAGAAGCAGATCTATCAGGAGATCTACGAAGAAGTTCAGAAGGGTTCGTCTTTCTCGGACGCTCTCAAAATGCAGCAGGGTGCATTTCCAAGCTTCATGATCTCAATGGTACAGGCAGGTGAAGCTTCGGGTTCTCTTGACGTTATCTCAAAGAGACTTGAAGACAACTATGCAAAGGAAGCCAAGCTCAACAACAAGATCAAGGGTTCGATGATGTATCCTATTATCCTTGCTGTTCTCTGCGTAGCGATCGTTGTTCTTCTTTTCACATTTATCATGCCTACATTCAAGGATATGATGAGAGAAGAGGATATGAAGGGCATCACGGGCGCTCTCTTTGCATTCTCCGACAGCCTTATCGGCTACTGGTACGTTTACATAGCTGTTATCCTCGGCGTTATCTTTGCGGTAAAATATGCTCTTAAGATCCCGTCTGTGCATTTTAAATGGGATAAGCTGAAATGTAAAGGTCCGGGCTTCGGAAAGCTTGTCGTAAAGGTTTATACGGGCAAGTTTGCAAGAACACTTTCTTCGCTTTATTCCTCGGGTATCCCGATGGTTGAGGCTCTTGAACGTTCGGCAGCTATCCTTAACAACGATTACATCGAAAAGGCTTTTGAAACCGTTGTTGATGAGGTAAAACAAGGCGAACAGCTTTCTGTATCCATTCAGAGAACGGGCATTTTTGAATCAATGTTCGTTTCTATCATCTATGTTGGTGAGGAATCGGGTGCGCTCGATACCATTCTTACAAAGTCCGCTGAATTCTACGAAGATGAATCGGACGCTGCTATCGGACGTCTTGTCGGTATGATCGAACCTGTAATGATCATCTTTATGGGTACTGCGATCGGTTTCGTTATTGCAGGTATCCTCCCGGCTCTTTACGGTTCGTTCGAAAATATTCAGTAAAAATAAAAAATCAATTAAAAAATAAATCAGTGAGGTGACGAGTATGCTTTCATTTGATATTACCGACAGACATATTCGAATTATTCGTGGTACTGAAGCAAACAACAAGATCAAGGTTTCCGCTGCTGCTACCATCGATCTCGAAGAAGGTCTTATCGTTAATGGTCACATTAAAGATATACCAAAAATCGCAACAATAATCAACGAAGAACTCAAAAACAAGAAAATGGCTGACAAGGAAGCTGTTATCAGCATTTCTTCCAACCTTGTAATTTTCAAGGAATTACATATTCCTAAGGCAAAAGGCGCTCAGCTCCTTTCAATGGTACAGAACCAGATGCAGCATACAATGGGTATCGCTGACGACTATTCGATCTCCTACACTATCGCAGGCGAGATCGAAGAGGACGGCGTTGCGGCTCTTAAGATACTTGCAACAGCCTGCCCGTTTGAAGTCGTTGACTGCTTCAGAAAGGTGTTCTCGATGCTCGGCATAGGACTTCGTTCCGTAGCCGTTGCCTGCAACACTATTTCAAGACTTATCATTTCCGATCCGAAGATGAAGGCTAAGATGCCTATGCTCCTCGTTCAGATCGACCCGAACTTCGTAAGCCTTAACCTCTATGAGAACAACCAGCTTACATTCTCCCGTTTTGCATCGATCGATCCTGTCGACTATGACAACTCCGAGGACTACATCTACGAAGCTGTTACCGAGAACATCTCCCGTATGTTCCAGTTCCAGAGATCGAGAAACCCCGAAGAGCCTATCAAGAACGTTGTTTTCTACGGTGATACAACAGAGTATATCCGTCTTACAAATGCTCTTGAATCACTTGATATCGTAACGAGCCTCCTCGGTGTTCCGAACAACGTCGGCGGCTATGAAAACTTCGAGTTCCAGGCTTACGCAAACGCTATCGGCGCTATGCTCAGAAGCAACAAGGACTCCGAAAGAATCAACCTCATCGAAACAGACGCAACAACGGGACGTTCCGCAGCGGGTGCTTCGTTCGTTGTTACCGTTGCAGTTGCGGCTCTCGCTTCGGTCGCTCTCGTTGCGGGCATCACACTCGGCGCAAACGTTGTAAAGAGCCAGTATGAGGACGATACAGCAACGATTCAGGCTTGGCTTGACAGCCCCGAAACTGCACAGAAAACTGCCGCAGTTGACGCTGCCCAGCTCAAACTTGACAAGGTAAATCTGTTCAGAACCAGCCTTGAACAGGCTAAGGGATATTTTGATTCGCTCCCTGTTTTCTCGACAGATGTAAAATCGACCATTGAGGAAAACTTCAAGGGTACAGATGCAAAGATCCTGAGCTATACTTTCTCTGAGGGCGTTATCCATCTTTCTTGCAGAGCTGACAATAACCAGACCCCGTCGAAGGTCGTAGGAAACTTCGTCGATCAGGACGCTTTCTCCAACATCACCTATACGGGCTACAGCAATTCCGAGCTCAAGGAAAGTGCAAAGGAAGTATTTGACTTCGATATCACTATCAGCATAAAGGAAGTTGTGCCCGAAGCTGAAAAAACAACAGAGGGGGCTGAATAAGAATGAAGCTTTCATACAGAGATAAAGTAATTTTCGTTGCAGCTATCGTTATTATTATTATCATTGCAGGTATTTTCCTTTTCATCAAGCCTAAGTTTGATGAAATGAACTATGCAAAGGCTGCACTTCAGGCAAAACAGACCGAGCAGGCTGACGTTCAGGCAAAGATCGATACTCTTCCCGATGTCGTTGCTATGCTCAAAACTTCCGCACAGGCGGTTGAAACGGTTCAGGAATACTTCCTTACCGAACAGGATCCGTACCTCAACGAACAGTATGTCCGTGAGATCCTCGGAAACAATGTTACAACACTCGGAATGACTACACAGTACACTTCGGCAGACGATCTCACACAGTATATCGTAAATGCTGAAAATGTTGCAGCCTGCGATATCTTCATAAACAGCGATATCTACAACGAACTTCCGCAGGACGTTTATGATGCATATAATAAGGCAAACAAGCGCACCGGCGGCAGCTGCATCATCGGCGTGACAACAATGGTTGTCAACTATCGCGATAAGGTCGATTATTCGGGACTTTACAAGTTCATCGATGCGGTAAAGGACGAGGGAAAGACCGTCATCGTTACCGAATTCGCAAAGGCTGATGATGAGGAATCCGCAACAGAGGTCGAGGGCTCTATCAGTCTTAAGCTCTATTCCATCTATCCTCTCAATGTTGAAAAGGTTATGGAAGAAAGCGACGAGTTTGTTTTTGATCCGAACCTTGTTGTTACCGAAGAAACAGCTGAAACAACAGCACAGTAAATCAAATGACCACACGCCGATGAAGGAAGTGTTCTTCATCGGCATAAGTGGCATATAGAGAAAACATTTTAAAGAAGAAAAGATTTTGTTCATACCCCGGCATAAAATTTAAGAAAGGGTGGAAAAAATGGCAAAAAGCGATACCAATAAGAAAAAAAGCCTTCACGGCGTTGTTCTTATTATGGTAGTAACGGTAATGTTTGTTCTTATCATAATGCTGCTTGCAACATTGAGTGTCGTTTCGACGGCACAGAACAGATATTACACCAAATATGAAGAAAACCAGGCATACTATACCGCGCGGTCGGCGTTGGATGTTTTTACAAATAATCTGCTTAATGACAAGGATTATTATGCCTATGATACCAGCGGAGTAAAGCCATATATACATGACAATTATACCTCAGGCACTACCCCGGATAAAATGAAACAGGGACTTGCGCTGCAGCTTGATCTTTATACGATCGAGTCACAGAGCGGCGACAATATTGCTCAGACGGCATTGAACGGATATTCGCCGGCAACGCCGAAAAATGAATATAAGAATTATTATGGTACGGATGCGACTAAGGTGCAGACCGATTCCACAACAGGTAATAAATATATTGAGTACAGGATCACTGTTTTTCCGCAGGTAAGCAGTGCAACCGACAACTACGGCAAAATGGTTGATACCTCCAGTACGGGAGATATTGAGGCTACTATCAGAGTTGAGGTTCTCGACAGAAAATATGATATTGATGAAAGCAAGTTGAATGACGGAACATATGCGGACAGAGCGACGCTTCTTGCAAGCTCTGACGGCCCGGCGGCTTTTGAAAACGGAGCGAGAGGCAAGGACTGGATGCGTCTGAAAGTATCGGCAACCGTGACCTTTATGGATATTGAAAGTACAGCCGTGCTTATATATGATACAAATCAGAAGGATCCTCCGGCTTCCGATAATGCTCTTACAACCACCGGCAGCTTCTCGGGCGGCGGCGGTGCACAGGTAAGAACAGCCGGCGGTGTTGCAAGTATGGATATCGGAACCTCCGCAGTAGGCGATGGTAACAATATGTCAGGAGCTGTATTCTCGCTCGGTTCTCTGGAATGGGTATCCTCTGCCGATACGGTTATCAACAAGGGTGAGGCAATTGTTGGAATGGGAGGTGTTTCCGTTTCTTCGAATCCAACCAAGGTTAAAGCAACGGGTGACGGATGCTTTGTATTTCTCGGAGGAACAAGCACGCTTAATAACGGCGGTGACTTCGGTGATAGTAATTACAATGTAAATGTGATCGCAGAACATATTATAAAAACAAGTGCCACAGACCTGAAGTTCTTCGGAGATGCATATGTCAATACATTTGAATCACAGGAAGGCAACCCGGGCAAGATCGTCACAACGGGCGGAAATCTTTATGTGCAGAATCTTGTTCTTCCAAGCGCTTGTATAGATAAAAGCAATCCGGCAGCTATAAGCGTTAATCTGAATCAGTACACAAATGCAAATCTTAAGCTTTGTCAAAATTATAATATCATTGATGCAGTTTCAGGGGCTGTTGAGGCATCAAGTTCGGATACGGTCGTATTTATGATGAACGGTGCTATTGTTAACCCCGAAACAACAACGACTCCGTTTGAAATAAACAGCTACACTGCAGTTAAGGACTCCGACGGAAGAATTTTCAGACAGTATACTCTTCCTTTCCAGATAGATGGAAGCAGCACGATCGAAGTACCTACTGCTCAGGCTTATTTCAATGATTATTTCAAGGACGGTGCATTCCATGATACGACAGGTGAGCTGAAGGATTTCAGCAATCCGACGATCGCTGACCCAACAGACACCTGCAATGCTTATGCAAATATTTACAGTACGACAAACAAAAACAGCTGGCTCAATTCCGGCGCGGATCTGCTTGCTGATTATCTTGAACTTGATCCGGTTGCTCCGGGGGCAGCTTCAAGGACGATCACAGCTATGATCGCAGACGGAACCATACCGAATGTTCAGTCTATGCCTACGGGAAGCTATAACTTCGACCTGAGCAGCGGTGATCAGTATTACGTGCTTGACAGTAACGCTTATTATGGCTGTACATGGACGGTGACCGGTGAAAACGGCAGACTTATCCTCCTTCTTCCTGAAGACAGCAATACATCGTTAAGCGGCGCAACTGCAACATCTACATTCGATAACTGTGTTCTTGTTACGGGGGATGTCAATACAACAACGACGGCTGTTACAAACGGAACAACAAAGGCACCGCGTGTTGATATTTACGGCGGTACGGGTTCATTCCTCAATACGGGAAACCAGAATCTTATCTGCGGCTATATCATGATGCCGACCGGCTTCCTTTATCTTAACAACGGCGGAAAGGTGGGAACTATTGCATACGATAACGGCGAAGGATCTGTTACCAATATTTCCAATACTGCAATAATAGGTTCACTCCTTTGTCAGGAGTTCAGCGAAAGCAACCAGTCGGGTATCCTTTACCTTGACAAGAGCTCCGGAGATGATGGTCAGGCAGGAGATCCGATACACAGCTTTAAATCCTATCAGTATGCAAGAGATTAAGGAGGAAAATGCTATGAAAAAAAGTTTCAGAGGTTTTACCCTTATTGAATGTCTTATTGCTCTTGCGATACTTGGCATTGCCTCGTTGGTAATGGCTCAGATCTATGCGGAAGTGGGTCGCACAAATTTAAACAACCACAATGTCAACACGAGTTTGTCGTATCAAATGAAGGTTGTTGAAAAGGCAACGGGAACAGATTCAATACCTATCTATTACGGAAGCACATCTGCAACTTCGGTTGCGGATAACCACAGCGCAAGCAAAAGCGGTGACTGTAATCCTCCGAGCAAGGTGACAGATGTTTCCACACAGAAAAATTATATCGAGATCAAAAAATATGACAGTGCAGGAAACCTTACAGGTGAAATGTATAGCTACCCTGTTGATATCTATGTTCTTCTCAGCCGAGATAAGGCTGATGAGCCGTCAAAAAAGCTTGTGTCAGGCACATGGGTGGATAATCCTGCCTATAATGGTTCGGCTGAAAAGGATATTTCACTCCGCTATAAATATATAGTTGGACACAGCAACTGATGGGGGGAGCTTTTATGAAAAACAAACTGATAAAAGGGTTCACCCTCATTGAGCTCATTATTGTGATGGCAATTATGTCAATTCTCATGGTTGGTATAATGCAGATGATGAAGCCGATAAGAAGTACATATGTTGATGCGACATATTACGAGGCTCAGCGAAATACCCAGAGCGGCATCGTTACGTACATTACGGAAAGTACACGCTATGCCACCAAGATGGGAATATACAACGAGCAGACAACGTCGATCAACAATCTCTCAGATGCAATTACAGCGTTTACGAATGCAACAGGCTACAATGCTGCAACAGACGGCGATCTTAACGTCATTACGATCGACAATAAGACACCGTATACTTACAATGGTGCAAATTCATACGGACGTATTCTTCGCAGCAAGACTGCAACAGGAACAACATCACGTCTTGCCCTCGGTGAAGCATACTACGGAAAATATACCTACTCCATTAATGTTGTGCCGGTAGATGTGGTTGCAAAGCATGATGACCCTTCAAACCCCTCTCTTATAACAGCCAAAACTTTTTCGGGATTGAAGGTCACAGTTTCAAGCCTGCTTCCGTCCTCTCTTGACAAGGCAAAAAAATCGGGAACTACGGTTAAAACAAACGATGTTTCAGGTTATAAATTCGTTTCGACGGACGGCGAAGTAAACTGTCTGAATCTTAATGCTCCCATAAATGGTGCAACGGATGCTCTTTGCGCAGGATCAAGCACAACTGCAAATTCTGCAAACACCTACATTATTTTCACACTTCCTAAAAACTAATCGATCGAATAAAAAATTCGGGGGTGCGCATAAGCACACCCCCGATATGATCGGTTTGCTCACATTACCTGAGGAACTGTCATAGCAGTCCAGTACATATCGAAAAGCTCAGTTCCGAAGAATGATGCACAGACAAGCCCAACTGCAAGGCACGGGCCGAACGCAAATGCGTTGTCAGCATCCTCTTTATCCTTGTTTTTGACCTTGATGATAACGGCAGCGACCGCTCCGATGATTATTGCGATGAAAAGTGCTACAACAGCCGCTTTCCAGCCGAACATCAGACCGCCTGCAGCCATAAACAGTATATCACCCATTCCAAATCCGTAAACAGGACCTTTTTCCTTGATCTTTTCAAGAGTTTCATCAAGAAGCTTGGTAAGCTTTTCAGTTTCCTTTTCGTTCAGCTTCTCTTTTGCAAGACGTTTTTTCAGCTTTCTTACAGTTTTGTGATCTTCGCTTATAAATAATATGTAGATAAGCGGCGTGAACACGAAACCGATGAGAAGAAGCGGAACGCTTACTGCGAAAAGTCCGATGATGCCGTCAGCGAGCGGAACATCGTTCCCTCTGAACGCTGTCGGAAGAAGTACCGAGAGAACTCTCGTCACAAATGCTTCAATTCCGAGGTAAACAAGCACGCACACCGACATTTCCTGCGTATCAAGATCCTCAAATCCGATAACTATCACGCCTGCGATGAAAAGGCAGACAACGGCAGGATAAATAAGTCCGTCGGTGATAAGATCATACTGAGTGTAGACCAGTACGAAAAGCACACCCGTCAATCCTTCGACAAGCGGATATCTTCCCGATATCTTCGCGCCGCAGGAACGGCATTTTCCCCCGAGTATGAGCCAGCTGAAAAGCGGGATAAGATCATATCGCTTTATCTCCGCGCCGCAGGTCATACAGTGTGAATTCCGCTTGATGAGTGATTCACCCGCGGGAAGCCTGAATATACATACATTCAAAAAGCTTCCGATCGTGATCCCGAAAAGGAACACCATTACATAGATACCAATCTGCAGACCGATCATTTCTGATGCGGCAAAGGCAATGTTCATTTGCAAAAACTCCTTTACAGTGAAAATTTGATATTTGCTTAAACAATATCTTAACATATAATTTCAATTTTTTCAATAGCAATTTTTAAATCCGCACCGTGAGCGGCACAAAAATCAGTCACGGAGAAACGGAGAATATATATATGAAGAATATCCCAATAGGACAATATATGGTCAATGAGGGTGTCATTACCGAAGAACAGCTCCAGCACGTTCTTGACGTTAAAAAGGAGGAGAACGTCCCCGGTAAATTTTTCGGCGACTATGTTATCCAGCTCGGATACGTTACCGACATTCAGTTCGCGCAGATCCTCGCAAAGAAGCTCAATGTTCCGTTCGTTGACCTTAACGATCCCGAAGTCAACATCGATATCGAAGCCGTTAAGAAGATACCCGAAGCGCTCGCAAAGAAGCATACTATCATCGCGATAAAGGTAACGGGCAAAAGACTTACCGTTGCTTCGCACGACCCTGTAAACTTCTATATCTTTGAAGATATCAAGGTTTCAACGGGAATGGACGTTGTTCCTGTCCTCGCAACAAAGGAAGCTATCACAAAGGCTATCGGCAAATGCTATTCGATGCAGAACACGGGCGCTATCCTCGACAGCGTTACGAGCCAGTTCGCAGATGATGACCTCAACAGCATCGATGACGAATCCGCAGACAGAATCGACAACGCTCCTATCGTTAAGCTCGCAACAACTATCGTTGAAAACTCGTTCCGTGCAGGCGCAACGGATATCCATATCGAGCCGTTCAAGACCTTTACCAGGATCCGTATCAGAGTAAACGGCGACCTTATCGAGCTTATGAACGTTTCCAACGTTGTACATAATGCACTCGTTACAAGACTTAAAATTATAAGCGGTATGAACATCGCAGAAAAGCGTGTACCGCAGGACGGACGTTTCTCTCAGGTCGTTGACGGAACAACGCTCGATGTCCGTGTATCTAACCTCCCGATGGTAAACGGTGAAAAGGTCGTTATCCGTATCCTTTCAACGGGTAATGTTGCCCTCCGTAAGATCACAGACCTCGGTATGACCGATTACAATTATCAGAGATTCTCCAAGCTTATCAAAGTTCCGCAGGGCGTTATGCTCGTAACGGGACCTACCGGTTCAGGTAAAACAACCACTCTTTACGCCGCTCTCGGTGAGCTTGCAAAGCCGAACGTAAACGTAGTTACGGTCGAAGACCCTGTCGAAAAAGATATCGAAGGCATCAATCAGTGTCAGGTAAACGCTAAGGCAGGCATGACATTCTCCGCTGCCCTCCGTTCTATCCTCCGTCAGGACCCTGATATCGTAATGATCGGTGAAATGCGTGACCAGGAAACAGCCGAGATCGCTATCAGAGCTGCTATCACCGGTCATATGGTTCTCTCGACACTTCATACAAACGATTCCGCATCGACCGTTACCCGTCTTGTGGATATGGGCGTTGCACCGTATATGGTCGCTACTTCGCTTATCGGCATCGTTGCACAGCGACTTGTTAAAAAGATCTGCGAAGACTGCCGCACACCGCGTATGTCCACCCCCGAAGAGGACGAACTTATGGGTATCAGCGCACCTATCACAATTTATGATGCCTGCGGCTGCCCTAAGTGCAATAACACGGGTTACACGGGACGTACCGCTATCCACGAAGTCCTCACCTGCACAACGGAAATGAGCAGCCTTATCGCAAACGGCGGAAAGACCGACGCTATTGCAGCCCTCGCCGCAAAGCAGGGTACAAAGCTCCTCCGTGACAACGTTTCGGAACTCGTTCAGCAGGGTAAGACCACAATGGACGAACTTGTCAGAGTTACATACGCAGTATAAAATATACTATTATATATTTTTCAAACATATAATCTTGAAAGGAATTGAATCAAATGGCAGAAATGGAAACCAAAGCTCCCGAAAAAGTAGTCATCAACATCAACAAGATCCTTGACGAAGCTCGAGTTCTCGGCTGCTCCGACGTGCATTTCACAACGAAGATCGCGCCCGTAGTCCGTCTTCACGGCTCGCTCCGCAGACTTGCATCTTATCCCGAGATGACCGAAGCCGCTATCATGAAGATCGTTGAACAGATGACAAACGGCAGACAGCTTGAAAATATCAAGAACAAGGTCGATACCGACTTCTCCTACGTTACAAAGAGAGGCTACCGTCACAGAGTCAACGTTTACCACCAGAAGGGCAACACGGCTATCTCTATCCGTCTTCTCAGAAACGATATCCCGTCACTTGCCGACCTCGACCTGCCGCCTATCCTCGGCGAATTCGCAATGCGCCCCCGTGGACTTATTCTTGTAACAGGCCCTACAGGTTCAGGTAAATCCACAACTCTCGCAGCTATGATCGACTATGTAAATATCAACCGTTCGGCGCATATCATCACCGTCGAAGACCCTATCGAGTACGTTCACGAGCATAAGCGCTGCATGGTAAACCAGAGAGAGATCGGCGACGACGTTGAATCGTTCGCAATGTCCCTGCGTGCCGCACTCCGTGAAGACCCTGACGTTATCCTCGTCGGAGAAATGAGAGACTTTGAAACCATCAACGCCGCTGTTACCGCCGCTGAAACGGGACACCTTGTAATGTCCACACTTCATACAACGTGTGCAGCCGATACTATCAACCGTATCATCGACGTTTTCCCTGCACATCAGCAGAACCAGATACGTTCGCAGCTCGCAACAGTCCTCGTAGGCATCATCGCCCAGACCCTTATCCCTAAGGCTGACGGCACGGGACGAATCGCTGCCCTCGAAATTCTTAACGCTACCGATGCTGTTAAGGCAATGGTTCGTGATAACAAGGTACACCTTATCCAGACAGCTATCCAGACGGGTAAGAAAGAGGGAATGGTCTGCCTCGATCAGGAGCTTGCACGTCTTGTTAAAGACGGCGTTATCACAGACACAAATGCCCGTGAAAAGAGCCTTGATATCGCTGAATATGAGCGTTACCTCAAGGGTGCGGGCGGCGCTCCCGGAATGAACCGCTTCTGATTTCTTATGGTTTCTGCCGAAGAAAAAGTGTGATTTTTGCATAAACGTTTTCAACAAAAAAGCACATACTTCGGCGGAACTTATATGCATTTTACCAAGAGTATAAGAAAACGTTTGCGTTTATTAATACTTTAGTCAAAATGTCAAAAAATAATCACAATTTTAGTGATAAAAAGAAATTATACACAAATTCACATTTTTAGTGGAAAAATATTATAAAATCCATTGACAAATCAATGTTCACGCTATATAATAATAAACAGTAAGAGAACACTAAATAAAAAGTGTGAAACTTATTAGGAGGAGATTCCCAATGGACAGTAACAAAAACTGCGGTAAGTCCTCCGCAAAAAGCTTAAAGGGCTTTACACTCATTGAACTTCTCATCGTTATTGCGATACTTGCGATACTCGCAGGAATAATCTCAATAATAACAGGCGGTCTTGTCCGCGATTCAAGGCTTGAAGCGGCAAGAAATACAGCTCAGGAAGTCTATACAGGGATCCAGAACACTCTCGTTCAGATGGAAGTGAAAAATGAAGGCGATCTTCTTGACCCGACCGAATACGGCGCAGGCGGAACCTTTACCAAATATGTCACACTGAGCTTTGTAATGGATAACGGTCTGATGACAAGTGCAAACGATCTTGTGATCACAGACGGCTCAACTTCGGTTACACTTTCATATGATTATCCGAATGCAGTTTCTGCGTCAACTGATACGGAGAAAAAATTCCGTAAGCTTGCAAAATATATAACCGATAATCTTTCAACGGATTTCACTGGATATGTTTATGCGGCTATCGATATGGAAGACTGGGTCGTTGACAGTGTTGTCTATATTGAAGATTATCAGAAGGTTCAGAATTCGGCAAACGGTATTGCTGATTTTGTTCCGATGTTCAAGACAAAAAGCTCGGGCAGCACAGATATTATGACTGCTTCAAACGGAAGAGTTCCGTTCTGTCAGAATATTTTCGCACAGAAGAGAATATATTCCGGAAAGGCTCTTGATGACGGCACATTTATGTCGGCAGCAACGGGTACAGCCGTAGGATATTATCCGTTCCTCGATGATGTATCGGGAACAACCGTGTCTTACTCATAATTTCAGTATAAAACCGCTTGGTTCGGTTTTAATAAAAAACATTTTAAATATTGAAAAGGAGGAATTTCCACATGAGAAATTCAAAAACTAAGGGCTTTACCCTTATCGAACTTATCGTAGTTATCGCTATCATCGGTATTCTTGCAGCTATCCTCGTACCTTCTATGCTCGGTTACGTTAGAAACGCAAGAATTTCCTCTGCTAACTCCGGTGCTAAGCAGGTTCACACAGCTTGCGCTTCTGCTCTTACACAGCTCGGTATCGCTAACTGGTCTTGGACTGGCACTACACCAACTGAAGGTTACCTCACAGTTGATACAACAGCTAACCCGATCTCCAACGGCGTAATCCCTGTACAGTGGAACGGCGTTACAAACACACCTCAGGATGCTGACGTTGACCTCGCTGCATACCTCGGCGAAGAATTCACAGGCTACGGCAGAGCATTCTTCAACCCCGGTACTTACTCTGTATCCGTTGCTGTATATGCAACAACATCACAGGGCTGGACCGTAATCAGCAGTAAGACATCTTCCGATGATGTTAAGGCTATCACAGAAGGCACACAGAAGTCCGATGCTAAGGCTGGTAACATCTACGGTGTATATCCTGCTCCTTCCCTCGGCACATCTTCTACCTGATGAGCAGTAAGCTTGATCGAAATTAAGTAAATTTACAGCAGCAGACTTTTCTGCTGCTGTTTTTTTGTAAAGTCATTTGTGAGGTCAATATGAAAACAAAAACAAAGGCTCTGATAATCACGGCAATAATTCTCGCGGTTGTTGCAGTGCTGATCCTACTCATTCCCGTTGAGAAGAAACAAAAGCTGCACGAACAGTACGGAAAGCTTGCGGAAAATGCCGAAACGGACGAACGCTCGGCATATATCCTTGAACACGTTGATGAATACCCAAGGGCAATGCTCGACTATTACTATATGGACGATGACTTCATCGATATGGTTTATAATTATCTTGAGCATAAGGACGATTACAAAACGATGTCGTTCACAGATGAAGAGCTTAACAGCGGAACGATACCGAATTTTTATATGGACGACTATCGCTGGGCGTATGAAACTATCGGCGGAAGATATATCTTTTCGGGCGGCTGCGCAGTTGTAAGCATCTCAATGGCAGATGTTGGTCTGACGGGCGACGGCTATTATGACCCCGTAAGAGTTTCAAGAGTGGCTGAGGAGCTTGATGCGAGCGGATTTATGGGCGGAGTAAGAAACAGCGAGATCGGAAGCATCTGCGAAGCTATCGGCTTGAAATACAACGGCTACAACTTTGACCCCGATGAAGAGGGAAGCGGCAAACCCGATGAAAATCAGATGAAAGAAATTCTTGATAAGGGCAGACCGCTCATTGTGAATGTGAAAGGCGATACATTCGGAAGTCACGCATTCGTTATCCGCGGCTATGATGAAACGGGATTCATCATCAATGACCCTGCAAGTCCAGAAAAAAGTGCGAGAACATGGGCATTTGATGAGTTTTCTCCCGAAATTCTGAGATATTGGGAGATCTGGAAAGAATAAAGGTTACAATTCGGTTACAAATCAAAATTTATGTTGACAAAATATAGAAAATATTATAT
>OHSO01000558.1_pt1 | contig 20614 bp, 13 predicted proteins | sample 1578651 | NCBI WGS metagenome assembly OHSO01 (sample SAMEA3879524, study PRJEB24766) | human gut metagenome | biome: human-associated habitat; feature: feces | place: USA | collected 1985/1987 | reverse complement strand
TATCTATGTTTGATTATTGGAAACCAATATTGACGGATGAGTTCATCAAATCCATCAAAGCACAAGGAGGCACATTGGTCAACCTTGCCAGCAACGAAATGAAAGACCTTTACAAAATTCTCGATATCGACAAGGCTAAGGCTGAAATTGCCTCGCTTCAGGAGGAATCGGGCAAGGACGGATTCTGGGACGACCTTGAAAATTCGCAGAAGGTCATGCAGAAGATCAAGCACGATGAAGCTACTATCGACAGCTACAACAAGCTCAACGCAAAGCTTGAAGATACCATTACAATGATCGAGCTTACGCTTGAAGAGGGCGCGCAGGAAGATGATGATGTCGTTTTCGAGATCAAGTCCGATGCTAACCATTTCAAGAAAGAGCTTGAAGCTATGAAGCTTTCAACGCTCCTCACGGGCGAATACGACAGCAAGAACGCTATCCTCACTTTCCACGCAGGCGCAGGCGGAACAGAGGCTCAGGACTGGGCTTCGATGCTTTTCAGAATGTACAATATGTGGGCTGAGAGCCACGGCTTCAAGGTAACTACTCTCGACTATCTCGACGGTGATGAAGCAGGACTTAAATCCGCATCTATCCTCATCGAGGGACTTAACGCTTACGGCTTCACGAAGTCCGAGTCGGGCGTTCACAGACTTGTCCGCGTTTCGCCTTTCGACTCATCGGGAAGAAGACACACCTCTTTCGCTTCGCTCGAAGTTATGCCCGAAATGAGCGAGGCTGACACGAACATCGAAATTCGCCCCGAAGACCTTGAAATTGACTTCTACCGTGCATCGGGCGCAGGCGGACAGAAGGTAAACAAGACCTCCTCCGCAGTCCGTCTTACACATATCCCGACGGGCATCGTTGTTTCCTGCCAGACGCAGCGAAGCCAGTATCAGAACAAGGACTACGCTATGAAAATGCTTATGTCCAAGCTCGTTGAAATAAAGGAAAGAGAACACCTTGAAAAGATCGAAGATATCAAGGGCGTTCAGAAAGAGATCGCCTGGGGCGCACAGATACGTTCTTATGTATTTATGCCTTACACCCTCGCAAAAGACCACCGCACAGGCTATGAGAACGGAAACATTCAGGCTGTAATGGACGGCGACATTGACGGCTTTATCAATGCTTACCTCACCGAGCTTTCCCACGGCAACATTCAGAAGTGATGCAAAGACTTTTAGGACTGATGCGCAAGGCTGTGAACGGCTTTGGAATGCTCTCGGACGGTGATCGTGTTGCCGTGGGCGTTTCGGGCGGCAAGGACAGCCTTTGCCTGCTTTACGGGCTTGCAAAAATGCGTGACTTCATCGGCATTGACTATGATGTGACGGCAATAACCGTTGACCCGAGCTTCGGCGGAAAGCATGGTGACTACTCTGCGATCTCGGAACTCTGCGAACAGCTTGGCGTTCGGTATGAGATAATTGGGACGCAGATAGGCGAGATAGTTTTCGATGTGCGAAAAGAGCCGAACCCATGCAGCCTTTGCTCACGAATGAGAAGAGGTGCGCTGCTCGGCGCAGTCAGGGACTTGGGCTGCAACAAGCTTGCGCTCGGTCACAACAAGGACGATGCGATAGAAACTTTTATGATGAACCTCACGCTTGAGGGAAGATTAGGCTGTTTTCCTCCCGTTTGTGAGCTTGATGACGGTGATATAACGATAATCCGTCCGCTTGTGCTTGCCGAAGAAAAGGAGATACGTTCCGCCGCCGCAAAAGCAAAGCTCCCCATTCACAAGAGTGCCTGTCCTGCTGACGGCAAGACCGCCCGTGAGGACACAAAGAGGCTCATCGCAGAGCTTGACCGCTCGTCAAAAGGCACAAAGGAGCGTATTTTCGGTGCTTTGATGCGTTCAAAGCTGGACGGCTGGCACGAAGTCCATTGACAATTTGCAAGCCTTGCAGCAGAAATTAAGCGCGGATTTTGTTGATTTGAATGAAAGCGCCGGCAATATATTGACAATATAACCGATTAGGTATAGAATTAAAGTGTATTTTTTCAGAAAAGGAGAACAAAAAAGATGAAAATTTCTAAAATAATTTCCGGTATCGCAGCCGGAGTTTTTGCGGCAATGTGTATGACCTTTACAGCTTTCGCCGAACCGCAGGACCTTGAACCGTCCGTTTCAAGAGCAATTCAGACAAACGGTGCTTGGGGTCAGTCCGTTACATATACCAATGCGCAAATAAATCCGATGGGCATCACACCGGATACAGTTATTGAAGTTCAGTATGAGCTTGAAGGCGATGAAGCTCTCCCCGGTCAGTATCAGGTAGAGCTTATCCTCCAGAACTATGCAGCCGATCCTCAGATCTGGGCACAGGTAGTTCCTTATGAATATGACGACACACACGCATTTTTTGACTATGACGGAATGGTGCTTGCTTACGGAAGCGATGATTTTTCCGAAGTCGGCAATATCTGCATCGGTGACAGAGGCGTTAAGATGACCGTTACTTACGTCAAGATCACAAACTATGACCCTCCTGCAAAAGAAACCGTAACGGAAGCTGAGACCGAAGCCGAAACGGAAGCTGAGACCGAAGCCGAAACGGAAGTGGAGATCACCGAAGCCGAGACCGAAGCTCCTGCCGAAACAACAGCGGCAAGCACACCGACAGCAAACAGCGGAAACAATGTTGTTCTTATCATTATCATCATTGCAGCAGTTGTTGTGGCTGCGGTAGTTGTTGTAGTTATAATCGTAACAAAGAAGAACAAGAAGAGATTCTATTAATAATATTCACACCGCGCATTATCGAACCGAACGATAATGCGCGTTTTTTATGTCCAAAACGAATAACTATGCCACCGAACGGTGCGCCGTTCTTTTTTTATGAGTGCTTTCTTAATAAAAAAGCCAAAATTAAAAGATTTTTGAATGTCAATTTCATAAATTCATCAAAAAAAGCGCGTTTAAAAGGATTTTTGTGTATTATTTGATATAAAACGCAGGAATTAAATATAAATCTTGCAAAAATCCTTGACAAGTGCTTTTTTATGTGATAGAATAATAACATCGCAGAAAAACGATTGTATTTTCAGGGAAGACAATCGTATAAAATAAACCGATCCGCCGCCATTGTATCGGGGATCAGAATTAAGGAGAACGCTTATGGATAATTACAGAAATCAGGAGCCGTTCCGGAAAGACGGCTTGTACGATCCGAGATTTGAACATGAAAACTGCGGCATCGGCGCTGTCGTAAATATGAGCGGCAAGGCTGACTACACCGTTGTTGACAACGCGCTCAAGATCGTTGAAACGCTCGAACACCGCGCAGGTAAGGACGCAGAGGGCAAGACAGGTGACGGTGTTGGCATACTCCTCCAGATCAGCCATTCTTTCTTCAAAAAGGCTGCAAAGGAAGCTGACATTGAGATCGGCGGCGAGCGTGAATACGGTATTGGTATGTTCTTCTTCCCCCAGTCCGAAGATCAGTGCCGTTTCGCAATGGCTGACTTTGAGAAAACTCTTATCGCTGAAAATCTTGAATTCCTCGGCTGGAGAAAAGTCCCCGTAAACCCCGACGTTCTCGGCACAAAGGCTCTCGAAAGTATGCCGAACATTTATCAGGCATTTATCAAAAAGCCTGACGACTGCGCAAAGGGCATCGATTTCGACAGAAAGCTTTACATAGCAAGAATGGTATTTGAAAAGCAGAACAAGGATACCTACGTTTGCTCCTGCTCGAGCCGTACTATTGTATATAAAGGTATGTTCCTCGTTGATCAGCTCCGCAAATTCTACCTCGATCTCGACGGCGAAGAATATGTTTCCGCTATCGGTATCGTTCACTCACGTTTCAGCACGAACACTAACCCAAGCTGGCAGCGTTCGCACCCGAACCGCCTTATCGTTCACAACGGCGAGATCAACACTATCACGGGCAACGTTGACAAGATGCTCAGCCGTGAATCCGTTCTTGTCAGCGACCTTATCGGTGACAGAATGAAGGATATCGTTCCCGTTCTCGATGTAAGAGGTTCGGACTCCGCACGTCTTGACAACACACTCGAATTTATGACAATGGCAGGCGTTGATCTTCCGCTCGCTGTTATGATGCTCATTCCAGAGCCCTGGCAGTACAGCAAGACTATCAGCCGCGAAAAGAGAGCATTCTATCAGTATTATGCAACGATGATGGAACCCTGGGACGGTCCTGCATCTATCATTTTCTCTGACGGTGATGTTCTCGGTGCTGTCCTCGACAGAAACGGTCTGCGTCCGTCACGTTACTATATCACGGACAACGGCACGGACAAGTATCTTATTCTCTCCTCCGAAGTCGGCGCACTTGATATCCCTGCTGATGTTATCGTTAAAAAGGAAAGGCTTCACCCCGGCAAGATGCTCCTTGTCGATACTGTCAAGGGCGAGCTTGTTGAGGACGATAAGCTCAAAGAATACTACAGCAAGCGTCACCCATACGGTGAGTGGCTCGACCACAATCTCCACCCGCTTTCCGAATTCTATATCCCGAACAAGAAGCCTGCACGTTACTCGGGCGAAGAGCTTGAAAGACTTCAGCACGCTTTCGGCTATACTTATGAATCTATCCGCAGCACGATGATACCAATGGCTCTCACGGGTTCTGAACCGACCGCTGCGATGGGTGCAGATACACCTGTACCTCCGCTCTCCAACACGAACCCGCCGCTCTTTGACTACTTCAAGCAGCTCTTTGCGCAGGTAACCAACCCTCCGATAGACGCTATCAGAGAATCCGTTATCACCGATACGACTGTTTACCTCGGCGCATCGGGCAACATTCTCAAAGACGATGAAAAGAACTGCCTTGTTCTTCAGATAAGAAACCCCGTTCTTACAAATCTTGACCTTTTAAAGATAAGAACTTCCAATATCGAAAGCCTTAAAACTGCCGATATCTCGATGCTTTACAACAAGAAAACTTCAACTCTCCGTGAAGCTATCGAAAACCTTTACCGTCAGGCTGACAAGGCTCACGAGGACGGCGCAACTATCCTTATCCTCACCGACCGCGGCGTTGACAAGGATCACCTTGCTATCCCATCGCTCCTTGCTGTTGCGGCTCTTGAAACCTACCTTGTAAAGACGAGAAAGAACACAGCTATCTCGCTTATCATCGAAACGGCAGAGCCTACCGAAGTTCACCATTTCGCAACTCTCCTCGGCTTCGGTGCGAGCGCAGTCAACCCTTACCTTGCAATGGATACTCTCTATGAGCTTACTTCCGACAGAACGATCGACAAGGAATACACCGAGGCTCTCAACGCCTATGTCAAGGCTATCGTTGACGGCATCGTTAAAATTTCGTCCAAAATGGGTATCTCCACTATCCAGTCCTATCAGGGTTCAAAGATCTTTGAGGCACTCGGCATAAGCAAGAGCGTCTGCGAAGAATTTTTCCCTGACACTGTCAGCAGGATTGGCGGTATCGACCTTGACGACATCAGCGCAAGAAGCCTTGCTCTCCACGACGCTGCATTCGACCCGCGCGACCTCACGGTAAACGAAGCTATCGAAAGCATCGGCAACCACAAGTCACGCAGCGGCAAGGAAGAACACCTTTACAATCCGCTCACGATACACCTCCTCCAGCAGTCGACATGGACGGGCGATTACAAGCTTTATAAAAAGTATTCCGAGGCTCTCAATGCCGAGGACAAGAACCTCACGCTCAGAAGCACTCTTGACTTCAACTTCCCCGAGGACGGCGGAATCCCTCTTGACGAAGTAGAAAGCGCAGCAAGCATCATGCACCGCTTCAAGACGGGCGCAATGTCCTACGGTTCTATCTCGCAGGAAGCTCACGAATGTATGGCTATCGCCATGAACCGCATCGGCGGCAAGTCGAACAGCGGTGAGGGCGGTGAAGACCTCGAAAGAATAATCACAGCAGGCACGGACGAGGACAAATGCTCCGCTATCAAGCAGGTCGCATCGGGACGTTTCGGCGTTACATCGAAGTACCTCACCTCCGCTAAGGAGATCCAGATCAAAATGGCTCAGGGTGCAAAGCCGGGCGAGGGCGGACATCTTCCTGCAAAGAAGGTTTATCCTTGGATAGCAAAGACACGTCACTCAACACCGGGCGTTGCCCTTATCTCACCTCCTCCGCACCACGATATCTACTCGATCGAGGACCTTGCACAGCTTATCTATGACCTCAAAAATGCAAACACGGACGCAAGAATCTCCGTTAAGCTCGTTTCCGAAGTCGGCGTAGGCACTATCGCAGCAGGTGTTGCAAAGGCAGGCGCAGGAGTTATCCTTATCTCAGGCTATGACGGCGGTACGGGTGCTGCTCCGGGCAGCTCCATTCACAACGCAGGTCTGCCTTGGGAGCTTGGACTTGCGGAAACACACAAGACACTTATCATGAACGGACTTCGTTCAAGAGTTGTCATTGAAACGGACGGCAAGATGATGACGGGACGTGATGTTGTCATCGCTGCAATGCTCGGCGCAGAGGAATACGGCTTTGCAACTGCTCCGCTGGTAACAATGGGCTGCGTAATGATGAGAGTCTGCAACCTTGACACCTGCCCCGTAGGTGTTGCAACACAGAACCCCGAACTCCGCAAGCGTTTCAAGGGTAAACCCGAATATATCGTAAACTTTATGACCTTTATCGCAGAGGAAATGCGTGAATATATGGCAAAGCTCGGTATCCGTACCGTTGATGAGCTTATCGGACGTTCCGATCTCCTCCGCAAGAAGGATTTCGCTCCCGACAGCAAGGCTGCAAAGGTCGATATGAGCGCAATTCTCGAAAATCCGTTCACACACGGCGAGAGCAACCTCCATTTCGATCCTGCAAATGCATTTGATTTCGAGCTTGAAAAGACTATCGACGAGACAAAGATACTCCCCGAGATGATGCTTGCACTCGAGACCAAGAAGCCTAAGAAGATCGAACTCAATGTAAACAATCTCAACAGAACCCTCGGAACTATCTTCGGTTCGGAGATCACAAAGCGTTATTACAACACTCTTGATGAAGATACATACGTTATCAACTGCCACGGTGCAGGCGGTCAGAGCTTTGGCGCATTTATCCCTAAGGGACTTACAATTACCCTTGAGGGCGACAGCAACGACTACTTCGGCAAGGGACTTTCGGGCGGTAAGCTTGTACTTTTCCAGCCCAAGAATTCCAAGCTCAGATCGGATGAGAACATCATCGTCGGAAACGTTGCACTCTTCGGCGCAACGAGCGGCAAGGCGTTCATCTCGGGCGTTGCAGGCGAGCGTTTCTGCGTAAGAAACTCCGGTGCGACTGTCGTTGTTGAGGGCGTCGGCGACCACGGCTGCGAATATATGACGGGTGGCGTTGCCGTTATCCTCGGCGGCACAGGCAAGAACTTTGCCGCAGGTATGAGCGGCGGTATCGCTTATGTTCTCGATGAAAACTTTGACCTTTACACAAAGCTCAACAAGTCGCTTGTTGACTTCACAAAGGTCAGCGACCCCGACGATGTTGCACAGCTCCGCCAGCTCATCGAAGAACATACGGCTGCTACAAACTCCGTTCTCGGCAGAGAGATACTCGATCACTTTGACGGGTTCCTCCCTAAGTTCAAAAAGGTGATCCCTCACGACTATGCGAAGATGATGAACAGCATCAGGAAGTTTGAGGCTCAGGGACAGAGCAGCGAAGAGGCTCGAATCTCCGCTTTCCATGAGAATATGAAGTAATTTCGGGGAGGTAATGTAAAATGGGTAAAGCAACAGGATTTCTTGAATTTGAAAGATGCGAAAACAAGTGTGAAAAACCGCTTGAAAGAATAAAAAACTACCGTGAGTTCCATACTCCAATGGATATGGAAGCTCGCAAAAAGCAGGCAGCAAGATGTATGGACTGCGGCGTTCCGTTCTGCCAGTACGGCAAGCCGCTCCAGGACGGTATGGTTTCGGGCTGTCCGCTCAACAACCTCTGCCCAGAATGGAACGACCTCGTTTATCACGGTGATATGGCAAGCGCAGCGGAAAGACTGCTTCTGACGAACAGTTTCCCCGAATTCACTTCGAGGGTATGTCCTGCACTTTGCGAAAAAGCCTGCACCTGCGGACTTAACGGCAGCCCCGTTACCGTAAAGGATAACGAATACGCTGTTATCGAATATGCTTTTGAGCATGATATCATCAAGCCGAAAGCTCCGTCTGTACGCACGGACAAGAAGATCGCCGTTATCGGCTCAGGCCCTGCAGGTCTTGCAGCTGCACAGCGCCTTAACAGAAGAGGTCACAGCGTGACTGTTTATGAGCGTGAGGATCGCCCCGGCGGACTGCTTATGTACGGTATCCCGAATATGAAGCTTGAAAAGAGCGTTATCGACAGACGTATCAGGCTTATGGAGGCAGAGGGCGTAAAGTTCAGACTCGGTGTGAATGTCGGCGTAGACGTTACCGCTGAACAGCTCAAAAACGAGTATGATGCAGTTATACTCTGCTGCGGCTCGGGCAATCCCCGTGACATCAACGTTCACGGACGTGATGCAAAGGGCATCTACTTCGCAGTGGATTTCCTCAAAGCCACAACAAAGAGCCTTATCAGCTCAAACCTTTCGGACGGCTATTACATCAGTGCTAAGTATAAGAATGTCGTTGTTATCGGCGGCGGTGACACGGGCAATGACTGCGTTGCAACATCTATCCGCCACGGCTGCAAGTCGGTGGTTCAGCTCGAAATGATGCCGAAGCTTCCCGATGAACGTGCTGCAAACAACCCGTGGCCCGAGTGGCCGAGAGTCTGCAAGACAGACTACGGTCAGGAAGAAGCTATCGCAGTATTCGGTCACGACCCGAGAATTTATCAGACGACCGTAAAGCAGTTCCTTAAAGACGATGAGGGTCACGTTCGTGCTATCGAAACGATAAAGCTTGCCCCCGTCAAGAACGAAGAAACGGGCAGAACAACAATGGAGCAGGTAAGCGGCAGCGAGCAGGTAATTCCTGCCGACCTCGTACTCATCGCAGCAGGCTTCCTCGGTACTGAGAAGTATATTACCGATGATTTCGGCGTAAAGCTCACCGCAAGAACGAACGTTGAAACAGCAACACCGAACGACTATAAGACCAGCGTTGACAAGGTATTCACCGCAGGCGATATGCACCGCGGTCAATCCCTCGTAGTATGGGCTATCCGTGAGGGCAGAGAAGCTGCCCGTCAGGTAGACGAAGCGCTTATGGGATACACCACCTTACGGTAAATTCGGAATTCGGAATGCGGAATTCGGAATTATTTTGTTCCGCAATTCACATTAAATTCCGTAGGGGACGGGTCACCCGTCTCGAATCGCGTCAGCGATTTTCAATGTGCGAAAATGCCACGAATAATAACAAAAAAGCAGACCTGCTTTCAAAGGTTTTACCTTGAAAACAGGTCTGTTCGTTTATTGCATAAACGCCTTGCGGTGCGGGACGTGAAACCCGTCCCTACATAATTTCAGCATTCAGCGAATTTTGACGAAACAAAAATAATTCCGAATTCCGAATTCATAATTCCGCATTAATTTATTGGTCCAGTCTGAAATGAACGGGGATACCGTTTCTGTATTCGGGGTGAACTTCGCCCTGAATGAGCGGCAGGAAGTAGTTGAGCGCGTCTGTAGTGACGTTGTTTCCGTCCTTTGATATCCACTCGGTCGGGAATTTCTTCTCCATGTTTGCGATGCCATTTATATCGGAGGAAAGTATCTCAACACGGTACGGATTGTTGCTTATTCTGTGGAAGACCATCATCTTGCCGCTCTCACCGTTCATTGCGGCTTCAACTGCGGCGCTGCCTATCTGTGCGGCTTCGTTTATATCGGTGAGCGAAGCGATGTGCGAGGAGCATCTCTGCATAACGTTAAGCTCGATAGAACGGACTTTGCAGCCGACATTTGCAGCGGTGATGTTTTCGAGGTATTTTCCCACGCCCGAAAGGAACTTGTGACCGAATGCGTCCGTAAGCTCGGAGGAGAATCCCGTCTGTCGGTTTTCGCAGCGGATACCCTCGGAAACAGCAACGATAACGGCTTTGTAACGCGTCTGTGCTTCCTTTACATCGGCGAGAAATTTATCGGTCGAGAAAGGTGCTTCGGGAAGATATATGAGGTGCGGTGCAGGTTCGCCGTTCGCACGGAGCACGCACGATGAAGCTGTGAGCCAGCCTGCATCTCTGCCCATAATTTCAACTATTGTCACGGACGGGATAGAATAAACACGGCTGTCGCGGATAATTTCCTGCAAGGTCGCAGCGACATACTTTGCGGCAGAACCGAAGCCCGGTGTATGGTCGGTGTTCATTACATCGTTGTCGATAGTCTTGGGAACGCCGATGACCTTAATGTCGATCCCCGTTTCCCTGAAATAAGCGTCAAGCTTCATAACGGTGTCCATTGAATCGTTGCCGCCGATGTAGAAGAACGCTTTTATATCGTGGCTGCGGAAATTTTCTGCGATCTTTTCATAGTCTGAGCTGTCCTCGTTGTAGTCTTTGAGCTTGTAGCGGCATGAGCCGAGGATAGTTGACGGCGTTTTTTTGAGGAGGTCAATGTCATATTCCGAGGTGAGAATTTTCGTCAGGTCGATAAAATTTCCGTTTATCGCACCCTCGATGCCGTTTATCGAGCCGTAGATGCCGTCAATATCACGACAGGACGATGCGCCCGAGAAAACGCCCGAAAGCGAGGAGTTTATAGCGGCTGTTGGACCGCCCGACTGTGCGACAGCTATATTAAACATAAAATTAACCTCCAGTATATTTGAAAAAATACGGTTTTGCACTATAATTAATTATAGCATACCTTATTTTTTGTTTCCATATCCAAAACGACAGTATTTCCGAGGTTTTTCGGGACGTTTTTTCCGCTTTCGTACAGTAATGGTTTACAGAAAACGTATTCTTAAGAAATTCTGCACTTTTTCAAAAATGTGTAATTTTTGTATTGATTTTTATAAATTAATATGTTAAAATATAAAATGGGAAAAGTTTTAAATTTTCCTTAAAAGTATTTTCAAAGGCTTTTTGCTGTTATGAGAGGAGGACACATACTTAATCCAAGTATGGTCAGTTTATGAGAAAAACAAAGATAGTCTGCACAATAGGTCCTGCTACGGACGATGACAACATTTTGCGCGAAATGATGCTTTCGGGCATGGACGTTGCACGTTTCAACTTTTCACACGGTGATTATGAGATACACAAGCGCCGCTTTGAACAGGTAACACGCCTGAGAAACGAACTCGGTCTGCCCATTGCCACAATGCTCGATACAAAAGGCCCTGAAATAAGACTTGGACAGTTTGTCGATAACAAGCCTGTCGATGTTGACGACGGCGACACTATCACGCTCACAACTATTGAGTGCGAATGTACCGCAAAAAAGGCTTACATCAACTTCAAAAACCTGCCGAAGGACGTAAGCGTCGGTACAACTATCCTTATAAATGACGGCGCAGTTGAACTCAGAGCAGAAAAGATAACCGATACAGATATCGTCTGCACGGTAGTTCACGGCGGAACGCTTTCCAACAACAAGGGCATCAACGTTCCCGGCGCTGAGCTTTCCATGCCGTATCTTTCCGAGCGTGATATGAACGACCTTGAATTCGGTGCAAAAATGGGCTTTGACTTCATCGCGGCTTCGTTCGTCCGCTCTTCCGCAGATATAAATTACCTTAAAAAGTTCACAAAGAGCCTCGGCTGGACAACTCCGAGGATCATCTCCAAGATCGAAAATATGGACGGCGTGAACAACATCGACGAGATCATCGATGTATCCGACGGAATCATGGTCGCAAGAGGAGATATGGGCGTTGAGATACCTTTCGAGCAGATACCTGCTATCCAGAAAGAGATCATCGAAAAAGGCTATATGAGCGGCAAGCAGGTCATCACCGCAACTCAAATGCTCGAATCGATGATAACCAACCTCCGTCCTACAAGAGCCGAGATAACCGACGTTGCGAACGCTATCTACGATGGCACTTCCGCAATTATGCTCTCGGGCGAAACTGCCGCAGGCAAGCACCCTGTTGAAGCCGTAAAGACAATGGCTCTCATTGCCGAAACAACGGAAAAGGATATCAACTACATCGCACGTCTTTCCAAGCGTCCGATGCAGAAGGGCATCGACAGCACGAACGCTATCGCTCACGCCGCTGTTACAACAGCTCACGACCTCGGCGCAAAGGCTGTTATCACTGTAACGAAGTCGGGTTCGACCGCGAAGAACATATCGAAATATCGCCCGACCTGTATGATAATCGGCTGTACGCCCGATGATACCGTTCACCGTCAGATGAGTCTCAGCTGGGGCGTAGTTCCCGTAAAAATGGACGAAAAGAGCAGCACCGATGAACTTTTCAGTGCCGCAATCGATGCCGCAAAAAGCCACGGACTTGTTGAAAAGGATGACATTGTTGTCATCACCGCAGGTATCCCTCTCGGCGTTGCGGGCAAGACAAATATGCTCAAGGTAGACACGATAAAATAATGCGTAATTCGTAATGCCTAATGCGTAATTAATGCAATGCAGAGCATTGCATACAAATTAAGAATTGTAAAAAATGCGTTCACGTTTTTTCACGTGAACGCATTTTTATTATTCTAACGGAACAGCGAAGCTAAATTACGCATTACGCATTACGAATTACGTATTAAATTCACCCTCCGAGTTTTTCCCGTTCCTTTGCAAGCTCGGAAACAAGCTTTTTTATGCTCCATTTCCGGTTAGAGGGCGTGAGAGCCGCTTTTAACGGGATAGAAACCTCCGCCTTGCGCAGTTCTGCAAGCACGGAATCGATCTGACTGCCCGAAAGTCCCGAAAAAATGATACAGCCGCTGTTCGCTTCACCAATCTTTTCACTTTTCTCAAATCCGTTAAAGCCTGCGAAGAAGCCTATCGGCGTTTCAGCTTCGTTGTCTTCAGCGATGATAAGCTTGATGCGTAGCTTATCGGTGATTTTTTTCAGAGCAGTAAGGTTTTCCTGCTGTTTATATGCGATGATACGCCCGTCAGTGCTGTTTATTATCCTTGCTTTCATTTTTTTAGTCTCCCCAAAATTATACCAAACACCATTTAAAATTTGGGAAAAATCAAGCCGACAATCTCGTAGCTGTTTTTAACAGGTTTATATGGGATTTCGGCGCAGATTTTTCCTGTATTTTATTGGTGTTTAGTATTAATACTACTGAAAATATATCATATTTTCCTGAAAAGGTCAAGCTATTATATAAATAAAAAAGCCGACAGGTGAGCCTGTCGGCGAAAAGATATCTTTTTAATTTGTAAACTTGTTCTGGAACTTTGAAATGACAAATCCAACGCAGGCAACAACGCCAACGAGGATAACGCAGACAAGAACGATAAGAATGATCCTTGGACCTTTTGAAATTGAAACAGTGACCTGAGAAGCTTCTTTTCGGTCGCCGATATTTGCGATAGCCATTCCGTCCGAAGTCGTAACGGTGAGTTCGTCAATGTAGGCAACTGCGCCGTTATAGCTTTCAAAGACAGGGATAGAGAAGCCGATCCTTGTGTTGTCTGCATTTTCGGGGACAGTGAGCGAAACGTCCGTCCATTTTCCTGCATTTTCATTGCTCAGGTCGGTGCTGAGCCAAACGATGCCGTCCGAGAAAACGGAAAACGACTGCGCAAGCTTTGCCGCATCGCTGTCAAATAATACTTTCATCGATACGGTGCAGCCTGCAAAGCTGTCAAGACCGACTGATGATGAATCAAGGTAAACACCGCCGAAACGGTTGTCATCTGCAATTGATTCCGTAACATTTTCCGAAAGCTTCAGCGAACCGTTGCCGTCAACTTTTGTCTGCTCATCGATCGAAGCTTTAAAGCCTGTTTCCGTTGTTGAACCATAGCTTTGGAACATTGAGAGCGAAGTGTCGGTATCGAAGCTGAAAGTTGCTTCATCAACGGCGAAAGCGGAAAAAGCAGCTGCGGAAAGAGCCATTACGGAAGCTGCAGCGGCAGCTATTATCTTTGTGATCTTCATTTCAAAAACCCGTCCTTTATTTGTTTTGGCTGACAGGGAGTGCGGGAACTTTACCGTATCAGCAAATATTGATATACTATATATATTCTATTACAATACGCAAAATTTGTCAATATGTTTTTACGCATATTGACAAATTTTATTTTTTGCAGGGATGCCCCTGCAGGCGGTTCACGCCATGCTCCGCTTCGTTCCGCTTGTTTGTGCAGAAAATAAGTTTATGTCCGCAAAGAAAGTTGATCAAAGTGTCCAAAAAATTTAATCAAGGGGATGCCCCTGCAGGCGGTTCACGCCATGCTCCGCTTCGTTTTGCTTGAAGTGAGGTGAAACCGCTCAATTATTAATTCAAATAAAAAGTTTTATCACGCTTAATAATTACGCATTAAGCATTACGAATTACGCATTATTCTTCAGCACCGCCCATTGAAAGGATAACATCACTTACAAGGTTTCCGGGAAGCTGCTCATAGCGGAGGAATTCGAGTGAGAAGCTGCCCTTGCCGCGTGTGATCTGGCGAAGCTGAGTTGTGAAGCTCTGCATCTCACGGAGAGGAACTTCGGCTTCGATCTCAGTCATACCGTTCTTGACAGGGGTCATACCGATAACTCTGCCGCGGCGTTTGTTGAGGTCACCCATAATATCGCCCGTGTTTTCGTCAGCGGCTGTAACATAAAGCTTGCCAATAGGTTCAAGGATAGTCGGGTCAGCCTGCTTCAGACCCTCTTTGTATGCGAGCGAAGCGGCTGTCTTGAACGACATTTCCGAGCTGTCAACAGGGTGATAAGAGCCGTCAACAAGGATAGCCTTTACGCCCATTACGGGGCAGCCTGCGAGAACGCCTTTCTTCACGCAGTCCTGAAGTCCCTTTTCAACTGCGGGGAAGAAGTTCTTCGGAACAGCACCGCCGACAACTCTTTCTTCAAATACAAGTCCGTCCGAAATGCAGGGCTCAAATTCGATCCAGACATGACCGTACTGACCGTGACCGCCCGTCTGTTTCTTGTATTTGCCCTCTGCCTTTACCTTTTTGCGGATAGTTTCGCGATATGCTATCTTTGGTTCGGTGAGAGTTACTTCTGCGCCGAATTTATTTTTGAGCTTTGCAACAGCGTTTTCAAGATGCTGTTCACCAAGACCCTTGAGTATCTGTTCCTTTGTGAATGGGTCAAGTCCGAAGCTGAGGGTCTTATCCTCTTCGATAAGTCTTGCGATGCCCGAGCTTACCTTTGCTTCATCACCCTGCGTCTTGGCGTGAACAGCCATACCAAAGCAAGGCTTCGGGAAGTCGGGCGAAGCAACGGTAACAACTCTCGACGAAGCACAGATAGTATCGCCCGTGTTTGCGCTTATCTTTACCGCAACAGCAATGTCGCCTGCGGAAGCTTCTGTGATCTCGGTCTGCTTCTTGCCGACAAAGGTGTAAAGCTTGCCGATCTTTTCGGGAGCGGCTGTTCTGCTGTTGATGTAGTCGGTATTGGCAGTGATCTTGCCGCCGAGAACTTTGAGAAAGGACATTTTTCCTACGAACGGGTCGGCAACGGTCTTGAAAACGTAAGCCGCAGTCGGTTCGCTTTCGCTGTACTTGATCTCAACGATGTTTCCTGCGGCAGTTTCAGCCATAACAGGCTTGTTGTCGGCAGGCGAGGGGAGAAGAAGTGAAATTTCCTTCAAAAGCATATCAACGCCCGCGGTAGAGGTCGAAGAACAGCATACAACAGGAGTGATAATGCCCTCGTTCATACCCTTGTGGATACCGTGAACGAGTTCTTTCTGCGTGAAAGCTTCGCCCTCGAAGAATTTTTCCATAAGCGAATCATCGGTCTCGGCAATAGCCTCGGAGAAAGCGGCAACAAGACCGTCCATACGGTATTCAAGCTTTTCGGAAACCTCTGCGGTAGGCATTTCGGTTTCAACAGCGTTGCCGTTTTCATCGTATGTATAAGCTTTCATTTCGATAAGGTTCACGAACGAAACTACCTGATGATCCTTTATTATCGGGAAAACAACAGGGCAGACGGTCGGACCGAATTTCGTTTTGAGCTCGGTGAGAACGTTGAAATAGTTAGCATCGGGGTCATCGACCTTTGTGATGACGAACATTTTCGGCTTGCCAAGTTCGGAGGCGAGGTCATAAGCCTTTTCAGTGCCGACCTTAACGCCCGACTTTGCGGAAACGGTTATCATTACCGTGCCTGCGGCGGAAACGGCTTCGTACATTCCTCCTGCAAAGTCGAAAAGACCCGGTGTATCGAGAAGATTTACTTTTATATCATTATATTCAAAAGAAACAAGTGACGATGCAAGCGTTGCGGACGATGGCTCGATCCTCTGAGAAGCACCCGATTTGAGAAGAAGTGCTTCGGAAAGCGCAGTCTTTCCTGAACCTGAGTGGCCTGCAAGGGCGATGTTTCTTATGTTTTCTGCGGAATACGGTTTCATAACGGGATCTCTCCATTCTTGAATAAAAATTAGTATAAAATAAACAAAATGTTGCTTTTTTATGTTTATTATTATATACCATTTGTTTAATATAATCAATCCCTTAGCATCAAATTTTACAGTTATTTTAAATCTTTATATAAATTCTTGTGCATATTGACGATAGAATATACTTTTTTATAAAATACTCGGTCGGATATTGACGAAAAATAATTAGTGTGGTACAATTAAAGATAACATTTTATCGGAAAAATTTTTTGCGGAGGTAAATTTAATGAAACTGCTTGAGGATAGGATCATTAAGGACGGCATTGTCAAAGACGGCGGAGTTCTGAAAGTTGACAGTTTTCTCAATCACCAGATGGATATTGACCTTTTTAACGAGATCGGAAAGGAATTCAAGCGTCTTTTCGGCGAGGAGAGCAAGCGCATCAATAAAATTCTGACGATCGAAGCATCGGGCATCGGCATTGCCTGCATCGTCGCACAGCATTTCGGCGTTCCCGTTGTCTTTGCGAAAAAAGCGCAGAGCATCAATATCGACGGCGAAGTCTACAGCACGAAAATACAGTCATTCACGCACGGAAAAGTATATGACGTTATCGTTTCAAAGAAGTACATATCGAACGAAGATCATATCCTTATCATCGATGACTTCCTCGCAAACGGCTGCGCACTTGAAGGACTTATTGACCTCGTACAGAGCGCAGGCGCAACAGTCGAGGGCATCGGAATATGCGTAGAAAAAGGCTTCCAGCCGGGCGGCGAGGCTATCCGCAAGAGAGGCATACACCTTGAATCGCTCGCAATCGTAGATGCAATGGACGCTTCAACGGGAACAATTACTTTCCGCAAGCAGTAAAAGCGCATAAAAAACAGCGCCCGAAGTTTCAAGGCTTCGGGCGCTTTTGTCTTAAAAAACTGATCGGATGAATCACTGCCATATTACTCATTTTCAATAATATGAGTTTCCAACGGAATAATATCTCCGTTTTCATCCCATATAAGATTATTTCTGAAGTCGTCAAAATCATCAAATCTCCAACCGTTTTCGGTCAATATAACAGTATAGTAGAAATCACGAAAGCTTTCAATGTTTGGTTCGTCACTGTGCCAGAATCTCGAAACCGCTTTTATAGTGATCTTATTTTCAGTTTGTTCTGTAATTGAAAATGATACACTGTCGAAAAAAGGATTACTGCCGCTCTCTTGGTCAATATAACAAAGCTCACCGTCACAATTCGTATATGCTGCCAAAGACTCATTTTCTCCGGATAAAAGATATCCTGCAAAATCATCAGTAAAGTATTTTTGCAATTCATTTTTGAAGCTGTTATACGAAACTCCTGTCTTGAAGAGACCTTCGGGGGAAATATCTGAATTCTCAAAATTATGTGAGTATGTGTATCTGAAATAGAAAGTGTAAATATAAGCTGCTTCATTTAAAAGCTCGGTAAGCTCATCGTTATCCCATTCTATTGATACCCAGTCATCGTTTTGCAGTTTGTCATGTTCAGGCATAACAAATTCAGACAACGTGCGTAGTGCGCTCAATACGGTCGTTGTGACAGAGGTTTCTGTTTCGTCATACACACTTGTCGCAAGCGATTCGGAAATGTCAGAATTATTGACCGAATAACATGATGTAAATAAAAATGCCGTAATTACCGATATAACGTTCAAGCAGCTTTTTTTCATGTTTACACTCACCTTATAAATTTTGTTCAAACTTAACAATACTACTTTGAGGTTTGGGGCAAGCAGGGCAATAGATAAAAACAGCCTATGCAGAGCGAAAGCAACAAGCTTGCACAACTGCGGTAGTTTTATCAGAAAAGCCTTTCATCGGGATTTTCGTGAACTCCGCATTCCCCGACCATTTCGGAGAGCGCGACCATATCGGCAGGCTCAATGTCAAACCCGAAAACGTCAAGGTTCTGCTTTATATGCTCGGGCGAAACCGACCTTGCGAGTGGAACAAAGCCGTTCTGCAAGCACCAGCGTATGCATAGCTGAGGAATGCTCACGCCGTATTTTTCGGCTGTCTTCGCAAGCGGCTCGGACGAAAGCGCTTTGCCTGTCCCGAGAACGCTGTAGCCCTCAATGAGTATTCCCTTGCTCGTGCAGGCGGAGATAGTTTCTTCGTCAACATCACCCGGACAAAGACGTATCTGGTTCACGCAGGGCGAAATTTCCGCCGTTTCCATAAGCGCATCAAGATGCCTTGCACAGAAGTTGCTCACGCCGATCGCACGGACTTTTCCGTCACGGAAGAGCTTTTCCATTGCGCGCCAAAGCTCGGCGTTGCGCTCTTTCCAGCAGGCACGGAATTTCAGCGGATTCGGCCAGTGTATAAGCAAAAGGTCAAGATATTCCGTCCCAAGCAGTGACAGCGACTGCTCGCAGGCGGCGATAGCTTCATCATAAGTTCGGATATTGTTCCAAAGCTTCGTTGTAAGAAAAAGCTCCTCACGGGCAATGCCGCTTCGCTTTATTCCCGAACCGATGAACTCTTCATTGCCGTATGCGGACGCAGTATCGATGTGCCTGTAGCCTGCACGGACAGCTTCGGCGGCGGCAAGCTCGGCGGCTGAACCCTCGATCTGCCATGTTCCGAAGCCAACGCAGGGTATTTTCACTCCGTTGAGAAGCTCAACAGTGTCGGCAGAGCCTTTAACATTATCTGTCAGCATAAAATGTCCTCCATTACTAAGGAAACGCTGATAAAAACGTTTTGCTTTAATCAGCCTATTCCTAATTGAGCAAGTCAGATTTCACATTATATCTACCGTCATTATACCACAAAACTAACTTGCATCAATGAATTTTTTGTGTATTTTAATTAAAAATGGTTTTTTGACACTTTTTTTGAAAAAATGCTTGACAAATATGTTGGTATCTGATATAATAACATAGTCGGCACGGAGAAGTCGCCTAGCCCGGTTTATGGCGCACGACTGGAACTCGTGTATGGGTTAATAGCTCATCGAGGGTTCGAATCCCTCCTTCTCCGCCACAAAGCCCTGCAAATGGATATTTGCAGGGCTTTTTTGTTTGCATAAATGCTCGGAGACGGACTTCGCATGGGAGCAGTTTAAATCGTTCCGCTTATTGTCAGAACGCTTCTGCCGGGTTCAACATTCCAGCTTCCGTCCGCATTCTGCGTGTACTGTGCCGCAGGGACTGTAATTGCCCCCGCTGTGGTTGCAAACGCACCGGTTGTACTGTTGTAGGAATAGTTTGCTGCGGCTGTCCATGGAGTGTTGTTGAATGAAACTGAAATGTTTTCCAGGATCGGCGCAAAGGTATCTTCAACAACCGTATCATCTGTGGCAGCAACTGCGGACGCACCTCTGTTTTCGATAGTAAATTCATAGGTGACAGTGCCGTTATCGGCAACCTGTGTCGGTTCAAGCGACTTTACGATGGATAAGATCGGTTCTTCCGAGAATACCGTATTTGATGTTCCCGAAATGTCGCCGACAAGTCCGCTGCCTGTCAGAGAAGCCGTGTTTGTTATGCTCTGTCCTGCGCCGAGAGGTGCGAAGCTGTTTGCTCTTGCTTCATAAACGATAAGAACATTACCGTTGGCAGGAATGGTTATTCCGCTGAAAACAAGCGGAGATACCGACTGTGGGATCAACGGTGCGGGAGCGGTGAGCTGTCCGTTTGAAAAAAGTCTTGCCGAACCGCTTTCAAATGTCAGCGGAACAACATTCTGACCTGCGAACTGATATCCTCCCAGATCATCGGTAACGGTAATATCGTTATAAGCGGTGTTTCCGGCGTTGGCGATGCTGATGATGAACGTCATCTTTCCACCCTCGGAATAGCTGCTGCCGAGAGTGGATTTTGTCACGCTCACGGTGTCGATTATTTCGCCCGTGACAGTGTTGGAGCTGGTCACAGTACCTTTGTAGACGAGCTGTGCTTTATTTGAAAAAGGAATTGCCATATAATGACCTCCTGTAGTTATTTTCGGGATAAGATCCCTGTTATAATTTATGCAGACGGCAAAAAATTGTCACACATACATTGAATCTGTTATTTCTTTATGCTATACTTATAGTGGTTTCCGGAGTGAAAGTGTAAAAAATCAAGCAAAAGCTTGCATGTATAGTTTTTTTAGTCTAATACTAATTCTCGATCAACCTATAGACAAACTCTCG